>Ga0126339_10002120_pt1 | contig 14064 bp, 9 predicted proteins | sample OrbTmetagenome_2_FD_92532 | JGI IMG/M metagenome (GOLD analysis project Ga0126339, IMG submission 92532) | Coral microbial communities from Petempiche,Puerto Morelos, Mexico - Orbicella T R C metagenome | ecosystem: Host-associated > Invertebrates > Cnidaria > Coral | place: Petempiche,Puerto... | reverse complement strand
TTCCACCGTTTTACACTTCAGGTTGAGTTTTTTTTTTGTTGATATTTTTTTAATATTTTGGCCCTTCATTTATTCAACTTTAAATAAGCGATCTTGATCTTGTGTGTGCTAATTCAACATACCAGTTTATGAATAGTGTGCAGATTTTTTGCAAACTAAGAAAATGTGAAATCGAAAATAGCGCAAAATCTGTCTTACAGATTTTTATTTCACTTTGCACGAATGCTAAATCAGAGCCAATTTCTTATTCCTGAAATTTTAAGGTGGGGTCATATGGGTAGATTTTGAGAAAAACTGGATTTAACCTACTAGTGCCCAGTGTCTCCTTAGGTACTCGGTAGTTCATTTTGGCCATTTGTTGACATTTAATTGTTCAAGTTTCACACAGAGTGGTAAAAGGCTTATTAGCAAACAGTAACTAAAGGAAGGAAAAACATCTTGGAACATTTTTCAAAAGAGTTAGAAGCTGGGCTGTTTTAATCCATCAAAACCATACTAAGCCTCCTTAACTGTATTGACTCGAACACACTCAACTAATCCATGATTATTACTAGTGAATAAAATTATGTGAATGTTTAAGTGTAAGTGATCGTGTGATCATATGCACCTTGTTATCTCTTTGCTTTTGCACTGCTTGGGCTCTATGCCATGATTCATAACCTGTTGCACTTTTACCCTCAAGTCTTTCCAGTATCTTGTCAATCTTTTGCAATTCATTTTCCACAGACCTGATAAAGAACAACAATAGTAATGTACTAATGTTTATAGGTAAACTGTTGTCTGTTTTCCTTAGAGACATTGTAAAATGAGACTTCAGCCAATCTCGTTTCATTGTTCCAATTAAATAAATAATACAATTGGATGGAAGTCAATGATAAGAATAGGACCAAGTAGGGGTACATGTGAGTATTTTCCCAGGAAGCCTGTGGGAATTTACTTGTAATTCAGGGCTCGAAATTGCGACTCACTGGTCGCCAATGCGACCAAAATTTGAGCACTGGCGACTAAATTTTCAGAACTGGTCGCCAGCTGGCGACTTGTGTTTTGTCCGATAACTAAAGAAAACCACGACACAACTTTTGTTTTTAAATCTTTATATTAGGAAATCAATCAGATATGGTAGCTAGTACATAACTCACCTTTTGGTCCCCAGTAAAATAATGTCTGAATATTACAAGATAATGGAAAAAATTGAACGTATTTTGACACGTCGATACTGCGCTCACAACCCACCATATTGTTTCAGTGGCTTCTTCCGAAACTGGGATCGCAGGCACATTTCAACACCATGTGCTTTTCATTTGCCGCCAAAATGGTGGCAGATACCAATCAGTTGAAGGAATTACATGAGTTTTTATGTGCCGGGAATGAAGATTCAGCCAAAAGGTTAATCCAAACTTTGAATCCTTCATCAGTTGTTGAATAAAATACACAAATACGCAAGGACCCGTATTTGTCTCACAATGAAAATCACAGACTTAAAACGTTTTATGCTTCGTTTCATTTAAAATGACTATGGAGACAACCATCACCTTCGGACCAGAGACATATCACCTGGGAACAGCGGTAGCTTTATAACTAAGTGTTACTCGTGTTGTTTCTAATTGTTTTCGCTCTTCAATTGTGACTTTTCTTGCATGCAAATTAACGTATAATATCATGTTCTTGTGTGAGTTATATGCAAAATAAGTTGGCAACCAAACTTTTTCCATTAGTTGCCAGCTAGCTCCCGAACGAAAAAGTTAATTCCGAGCCCTCTAATTTGTTTCTTCATTCTGCAGGATGCACAAAGAAGACCAAATTATTGCCCTTGTTTACTGTGCCTTCAGGTTACTGAGATGGTGATGAAATGATCAGAGAAATGAAAAGAAACTCAACTTTGTTCAGCACGTACAAGAAGACCCAGCACCTGCCAGGCTCTACTGGTTGCAGTCTTCTGTTGTGAACTACCAGCCACAAAATTCAGCATTTCCAAAATTGCCCTCTGCAGAAAGTTGTAAATAGGCCTCTCTTAGTACTGCCTACTGACAGGTCCCTCAGCAGGGCAGCCACCTGTTTGAAATCTTTTTTTAAAGCTCTGCTTAAAATCTTTCTTTAAAGCACTGCTTGATGAATTTGAATCTCTTGTATGTCTGGAGTATTTTATTCACCCTCCTTAGTTAATATATCTTTTGTATGGTCACTTATATACTAGCAATACTATCGAAATACTAACTTGATATCTTCATCAACAGCTTTCAAGTTTCTCTCCCATCCTCTCACGATCTCCTCGGTCTCTTTCACAGCAATGGCCTCGTCGACCTGTTTTAAAACTCCTTCTTCAAATTCATCCTGATTGAACACATTCACACCCAAGTTTCTTAATACTGAAGCCTGCTCCTCCACCGGTACAGAGCGAATCAAACCAGAGTCGATTGAAATACCATAGCTTTTTGTCTTGTAGCTACCGGAGTTAGTCTTTTCACATTCCATGGCGTTTTCCTCTTTCTTTCCCTCTGGTCTTTCCGCTAAACATTCCATGGATGCATCCATTTTGTTTCAACCAAGACAGAACGGGTTGAGAGAGCGTGTATAGTTACTAGTCTTGTCAAAACCTGGATAAGCTTACGTAAGTTTTGTCAGCAGCCTTGTCCATTGTGCAAATGCATCTCTAGTTTTCGTTTCCTAATTTTGACAAGAAAAAAAATATTTTCCTTTTAGCGATTTTCAAGTGACATTTATAGCCTTCTCATAAATATAAGAACGTTTTCAAGTAGTGTGCCCTTCTTTCGCTCGTACTGTGATCTCGAAAACATACAACTTTCGTCGAGTCAGCCATATTTATTTTTGAGTGGATGTTTACACCACCTATGTGCCGCCATATAGGCTAAAGCCGCTGGACGCAATGAACGGTAACTCATTTCTCCGTGACTTTCCCATGACTTTCCCGTGACTTTTCCGGTGACTGTTGATCTCTGCCTCCCGTTTTCATGATTAGATTTCGCTCTCTTTCCAGGGCTGCAACTGTCTGGAAGAATATTACAGTTTCTTTTTTTAAGCTAAAGCCACGTAGAATGTCACAAGAAGTCAGTGTACATCCCATGGCCCAAGGTGGGTTTGACAAGCGCGACACGTCTCAAATTTATGAGCGGTGCAGACCGAGCTATTCAAGAGAGGTTGTACACTTCCTTCTCGATAAACTTGGCATTGCACCTTTTGCTGCTTCATCAAATCAGCCATTACGAATCTTAGAGCTTGGAGCAGGAACAGGAAAGTTCACCGGTGCCTTACAAGATGCGCTTCGTGACAGCAAAGTGCAAATCATAGCGAGCGAACCGTTGATTTCTATGAGAGAGGAGTTTGGGAAGAAACATCCGGACATATCTCTTAAGGACTTTCCAGCCGAAAACATCGGTAAGAAATAGATAAGTTAACGTGTTTGCTTTCTTTGGTTTTTCTTAATGTTTATTTCCAAGACATTTGCAAAATGCTTCGATGTCGATACCATTTATATGTAGCATGTAGCTGGGGCGGACATAGGCCTTGCCACAAGTTGCTCGACAACTTTTTTGCAACTTTTCGTATTTCGAGCAACTTTTTTTTGTTTCGAGCAAGTTTTTCCATTCTGAGCAATTTCTAGTTTTCTAGATATCGGAGCAGCTTTTAGTGCTTTAATTGGACATGCTTCCATATTTTACAATGTTTCAGTAGACAATTTGTGAATTTCTTTAATTTTTTTAAAATTTCTTTAAAATTGTTGGAAAGAATTTTTTTTAATTTTTTTTTATATTTTTTAACATTTTTTAAAAACTTTTTTAAAAAGTTTTAAAAAATTTTGATATTGATGCGCAGTATTTACTCATACATATTGTGAGCAAATTTATTTAGCGACGCTGGTTACAACGCAAAATTGTACAAAAATGCTTAGAAATGTTACTTTTGTTGTACAGATTGCATATTTTTGCATCAGACCAAATGAAAGAAGAGAGAAACAAAAACGTTTTTGCTTTTTTTAGCAACTTTTGAGCAACTTTTGACTTTTTTTGGAGCAACTTTTGAGCAACTTTTTGGGAAATCTCGAGCAACTCGTGGCAAGCCCTAAGCGGACACATGATTTTAGAGAAGGGCGTTCAAGATAAGACAGGCAAGCAGGCGATCCCCTGTAGGGGGCATGGGGTCATCCTGCACTGGAAAAATTTTTAAAATTGAGGTCCTTGGAATTGAGACTTACAGCATTCTGAGGCCAAGTCAGCATGGCCGAGTCAACTATCAACTCATAGAAATCGAGAGCGAATCAAGGCTTGAGACTAACGGTAGCCAACTAGCCACAGACTAATAAAAAATTCCATTTTGGCTAGTGGTTTTTGTGCTTCACTAGCCATTTTGGCTAGTGAAAATGAAAATTTGTGAGCACTGGAGACCCAGAGGGAACCAATTAAAAGTTAATTTCAAATTTTTCACAAAATGAAATTGAGTCAAAGCGTGCAGAATTTAAAACATCGCCTGTAATAAATATCATTTATAATTTATTGGCCCAAACAAGAACTTTAAATTACTAAAATGCGAAATAATGTATGACTTTTTTTGTTTGTTTTTTTTTTCCCTTAGTAAAAAGCGATGAATGACAAACGAACTACTTGCCACTAATGATAAGTCAAGTGTGAAATCATGCGGAACTCTAGGGATCATGTTTCATGCGCGCAGCATTTGGAGGCCACCTACGCGTTCAAAAAATTAAAAAATTCGCAGTTGTTCGAAAATTTGAATGATGCCTATATAATATTGATGCCTATTTTTGCAACTTGTAAATAAAGTTAAGATGGAATGAATTGTTGTGTTCATGAGAAATCGTGAATCTGCATTTTGAAAGAAAGGAATGTTTTTTGGCAGCGAGTTGCGAAGTTCTGTGGGAATTTCTCACGGAAGCAAAAACTTCAGTTGTCATTGTTGAGCGACGCCTATAATTATAACATCGATGCCTATGTTTGCAAATGTCTGCATCTGGTTAGTGAAAAATTTGTTTTGGCTAGTGAATCAAACCTGTCACTAGCCACTGGGTTAACAAGCTGAAAAGTTAGTCTTGAGCCCTGCAAATAATATCATTGTTTTAGTAGAATTTTTACTTAAATTTTCTTCATCAAACCATTTCCAATTGTTTTCGTATATCGTATTTAACTTAACGCTGTAGAAAAATCGCGCGGACTGAATTGTCGTTTGGAGTTTCCTGTTGTGTACGTGCTCATCAGTTTCTTCAACATTTTCTCGTTTTTTTTTTAAGTTACAAAACCGTGAATGCCCTTCAGTTTAGTCTTCTTAGGAATTTAGTTATCCATTTGTATTTAAATGTTCTTCTCTAACTTTGCAAAAATGAGAAAATGTTGTATTTTACAGATGACCTCCAGCTACTGCACTCTAATAAACAATTAGATTATGAGCTTGAGATTTCTATCACGCATAGAAGTCGAGAGCAAATAATCTAATTGTTTTAGTATAAAGCTACTAGTCATTCAAAACTTTATCTAAATCCTCTTCACAGACCCTTCGAAAACACCAAGAAGCGGCCATCATTTTGTTAACAAGGGCACACTGCTATGCTACTCACTATCTATCACAGAATAGATAGTGAGTAGCGTAGCCAATCGGAGAACAGCATTCGTAATAGAACGCTAGTAGATTTATACCAATTAACAATTAGACCTGCAGCCCGCAAGGGCTACGGGTCAATAGCCCATGAAACAAAAGATCTCAACAAAAGATCTCCAACAAAAGATCTCCAAAAGATACCCTTGGAAAACTGAGTTTTTTGCATACGTTATTTCTCAAAAACGAAGCTCAAATCAGCAAAAACAATTATGCAACAATGCTTTTCATGTCAAAACAAGTCAGTCTGCCAAAAATTAGCTCAATTCTGCAAAAAATAAAAATCGGCCCAAAATGCTATATACGCCCTTTTTGCACGAAAGCCTTCAATTGTTTTAGTATCACCCAACTAGTCCAACAGAAAAGGCAAAAATAAAGTTAGCAAATGCAAGTTGAAGAAATCTTTATTTAAGAATAAAAGGAAAGAAAAGCGTCACACTCGATTGTGCTAATTTTGTTACTCGAGGACTATTACTAATAGTCTGCTAGTAGCGTAGCCAATTAAAATGCAGAATTTGCATTAGTCCACTTGTTGGATGATACTAATTGCTGATAGTATGCAAGTAGCTCAGCCAATCAGATTGCAGCATTTACATTAGTATACTATTAGAATTCCACTAAAGGTGAGTATTGTGTGTGGCTTGAACCATGGTTAATTCCCCTCTTACAGAAGGTGCTAGTCTATAAGAGAAGTTAACAGGAGTTTGACTGTACTAGCATAGATCCTATCATTGAGAGTGATTGAGGGGGACAATCATTTACTCAGGGCATGTAGGTGAGAATGCACCACGTGATGTGGCTTTCCTCCTACCTATGGAGTAGGATCCTGTTTTGCCCAGTATAAGGCCAACATCACCAAGCATGCCTTGATGGAACCTACAGTGGAAGCAAAAGGGGAGGGAGGGGACCAGGGGACGGCTAGCAGTGTACAGTGGAAACAGAGATGAGAAAGGCAGGCTTCCATGGCCATCAACTAGATAAGCAGAGGATAGGGAGGTATCCTGGAAGAGCCCATGTGGGATAACAGGGTTTTAAGAACCATGTCCTAGGGGGAAAAAATGGTGGCAACTTGTTCTTTCGAGATGAGTTACTTTAAAAATTTAATCTAAGTGGAATTACTGTAAGTACGATGAAAAATATTATTTGCAATAATATTATTGCAAACTTTGAAATGGATCAGTCAAATCAAACAAAACATAGCAAGGACACTAAGACCCTTATCAAAAATATGTCAGCATTAACTTTTGTGGGTGGGTAGAACAGTGTTATTACACGTACAAATATAACTTTTTTATTTTATTTTACAGATTTACCTAATTCTAGTGTGCATGCAGTGATTGCTGCTCAAAGTTTCCACTGGTTTGCCAATGACAAGTCCATTTCTGAAATTCACCGTGTACTTGTTCCAGGAGGCAAGCTTGGTCTGGTATGGAATAGGCGTGACCGCTCCCTACCTTGGGTGAAGGAACTGGATGAGGAAATTGTCCTCCCTTTATATAAGCAATCCAATACACCAAACCAACAGTCGGGTGAATGGGAGAAAGTCTTAAGTGCATCTGGTAAATTTGGGCCCATAAATAATGATGAAAGTTTCAAAATGGAACAGACTTTTAACTTTGATGAGTTCATAAACAGAATCATGTCTATCAGTGTCGTAGCAGTGCTAAGTAAGGAAGAACAACAAAGAACAATAGACAGGGTTAAATTAATTTTGAGCAAACATGACAAGCAGGAAAAAGGCACATTTACCATTCCTTATATTGTTCAGATTTACTGGTGCCAGAGAACATAAAAGTTACTCTCCATGAGTGGATAGATTTTCTACTAGTCTTATAAATATACTTTTTTAATTTACATACCATTTTCTCAGGCCTACATGCCCAGATAGTATCTACATGTATTGGGAAGTTGTAATCCTTTAATACTTCCTTTGCAAATGATATTATTTTTCACGACTGGGTGTAATTGAACTGTTATATATCTCGTACCATTTTTCAGAATTTCCATGTTGTTGTAATTCCTCGAACAACACTACAATAATCGAAGTGGGGTTACACTAAGGCTGCAAACAGGCGGCCTGGCGTGGGCAGAAAACACATTTGACCACGAGCACAAAAAAAAGAATTTGGCAAGTAAAGCAGGCTGGCCAGTTCGCTTCGCCTGTGGATCTCTTTTTTTTTTTTCGCGCTTGTAAGGCTCGCTTAATTTATTTCCGCCCTCACTGGGCCCATGGGAGCTTGTTTGCAGGGTAGGTTGCACTATAGCGTTTTAAAAGCACAGGAGTGTTTCAAATGGAACAAAAAACTGCTTTGCTTCACTAAGGGACTACAAAGGCAAACACTGGCAAACTAGCTGTTACACTGCCTTGTAACAACGTTCTGAAAAACACTTTCAGCTATAGTGTTGCAGAGCTGTGGAACAGTTACCTGTCAACCTGTCAAACTGCGGCAAGCACAAACTCTCACTAGTTTTAAATCTGGCCGCGGCAGTTTCTTGAATAATTTGAATAATATAGTCATGAACACACATTATTCATGGAAAACAGACATTTTTCTTCATTGTTGTATACATCTTACTAACCGAGTTCGAGGTCGGTACTGTAAGTTACGGACCGAGTTTTTTCTCCATCGATTTATGGCCCAAGCGCGAAGCGCGGGGGGCATAAATCGATGGGGGAAAAAACGAGGATCCGTAACTTACAGTAAGGACCGAGAAAACGAGGTTAGTAAGATATTTATTATATCTCTACCGGGTGTCTGACGGGTTCGGGAACGATTTCTATTAACACAGAACGGCATCAAATTTCTGACGCACCTCGAAAGCTAAACTAGTCAATTTGAAATTGTTAGTAGGTTTTGATACACAATTTCAGAAGTAAAAGAAAGTTCTAAACTTTTACCTGCTAAAAATGTTAAGAACACTTGGCTTGGCGATAAATCACGAAACATTTTGGCAACAAAAACAGCTTTAAATTTTATGAAAATTTTAAAAATTATGCTACTTTTTCTTTTCAGAAAAAGAAACAAAACAAGTCCAGATTATATATTTACTGTTATTAACGCATGAGGTGCCCCTGGTGTTGTATTTGCTTTTGGTTTGCTTCAGGCTCCCATCTCTATTAATTTGAGCAGGTTCTGGCCTATCGGATGGCTGTTCTTCTCGAGTGTGTAAGCTGCTCGAAGCCATTTTGTTACCTGTCATGCGGGAACTGGGACCAACACAATCTCACTTCCGGTGTGCCCAGTTGTCTAGACGACAAATGATGCAGCACTGTGCAAACCTTCTCCCCAGTCCTCTCCAAGACATTGCAAAATAGAAAATAGACTGAAACATGGACAGAACTTGAAAATAATCAATCTTACAGTCCAAGCAAGGACTCTAGTAATGTTCCCTTTCAAAAATTTTAGCAATATGCTGATTATGCTAGTAGTACTACTTTTACAAAAAGTGCAAAAATTATGTTCGTTTTTCTAAATGATGCCAAAAATTGTGCTAGCGCAATCTAAAAGTGCCTAATCCAAGCTCCAAAGTTGAACACTTCGACGGATGTTCTCAAGAGCATTGAATATCGGTCTTACCAGACAAGTCCGTTTTGCCAACCGTTTAATTTTAATTTACAACGTTAGATGAATATTACTTCCGGGTTAATTGGTGAGTAATTTGGAGCAATAAAGCTCGATTTGTAACTAATGAGAAAATAGCTTGACCAAGATGTCAAAATAAAGGAATTTTATTGGTGAAAATCTTGAAATGTAACAACTTTTGCATGGATGGAATCACACGCATATATTTACAACGACATCGACAACTACATAGTTGCAATCACAATATAATTGTTTTACTTCAAGTTATGTTTGTATGCTTCAGTTTCTCTTTTTGGCCCTAACAGGGGAGTGAAGGAACGGGGGCAGTTAACACGATTATTTACACCATGACATGACAAAACACGTTGGAGAAAATTGATTTACAGTGACCCGTCCTAAAAGAAATAAGCTCCGTCGTCACAAGTGTATGATCGTGAAGCTCTGTTGGGGGGGTGGGGTTAGTCATCCCTTATCCCTAAAATTCCTGGGGCAGGTATCCCTTGTCCCTAAAATTGCCGAGACTGTTATCCCCAAAATTACTTATTTTTGGAATTTGACAATAGGTGGCAATTTTAAAGTGTAAAGCGACCCGTTTCTTAATAACCTAATACTGCATAATCATACGAAAACTCTACAGTTTTATATGACGTCACCTTAAAATATTCTCCTCTCTGGTCAGTACCTGACCGAATAAAAGAGCCTGGGGGCAAATCTTGGACATCTGACCCATCTTGCTTGAATTTGGACTGATAAATGGCCCGTTATTGTTCGTTAGCGGCCGCCGGTGATGTCAATCCTCGGCAAAAGTGACCAAACGTTTGACAATTGAGAAATCAAAGCTACATTTTGTTATCCCTAAAATTATCTCACTTAGCCCTATAATTATTTAGTCAGTTATTCCTTATCCCTAAAATTATTTTGTCAGTTATCCCTTATCCCTAAAACCCCTAAAAGGGCCTCAATCGTGTATTATTGCTTGAGTGGTCATTTGTTCGGAAGACTTAATGAGGGTTCTGAAACTGAAAAAAATGTGAGTAAAAATTGGTGGCAAAATCGTAAAAATAATAATTAATCAAATTTTCAACCATCTACTTTGATCTTTTTCAGAGAGTATTAAACTAGAACAAAACTGCAAATAGGTAAAAATCTTTGTCTGCTGATCCTCAAAGACACAACATACGCAAAGGAAAATACTCGTATGGCTGAACTGACTGGTGGTGTTCAGTATCAGAATTATCCACAAGATTAAAGATCCTGGTAATAATTCTTCGTTGACTTTGTGGGTGGTCCAGATGAATTTTACATCAGTTTCTCTGTACATGTGGCTTAATATTTTCACCACCAATTTTTAACCTCAAGTTTTAAACTTGCTTTGATCAACTACTGATAAAACCAAATTAACTTTGGGAATGCGTAGTAATTTTTCACCAACAAAAAAGGATCATCTTTGCTTCTTCGTAAGCTAAAATGTTCTGGCTTAAATGAGTATATAACTACAGCGTATCAATATTTTCGTTTTTAACAGTTTTTCATCCTCAGTAATCTACTATACTATACCAGCCCTTTTTATGTGGTTGCCATTTATGTCCAAATCTCGTTTTGGGACAAGATCTGGAAGATAAACGTGTACCAAAAATTAAACTAGGAATAAAATTATCGAGGATATGTTTATGAAAGTGAATGAAAGTTAAGGATGGAATAAAATATGAAAGACTGGTTAAAATGTCCAGTTCATTCCATCGTTTATTGAACGCGTTTTCCAAAATCTTGAAACGGCTTAATAATTTGTTTCGGAAATGTTCACCACACACGCTTGATAAGTCTGCCCTAATCTTCCTCACTATTCTTGTATGTTTGTTATTTATTAACACTTTTGGGTTTATTATTGTTATTATAATCGTGTCTATAACAAAATTCTCGATTGTGATTGGCTCTCCGTGGGCCTATTTGTCACGTAATCGGCGCATGATCGCGTGGGTATCCAATTTTAACTTTTTGTTATTGGATACATACGTGATTCGCCCGTCAATTACGCGCGTTTTAATGGCTTCCTTCGTAATGCTTCCTACAGGTTTTAAAACTTATGGAAAGCGCTATTGACTTTTTCGCTCAAAAGAAGTTCTCCAAAGACCATTTTAATTTCAAAATTTGTTAAAAATACGATTAATTAGTAATTGGACCTCGTGTCGTACAATTCAGGGAGCGATCAACCTCGTAATTTCAAATTGGCCTCGCGCTTAGCGCTCGTCTGATTTTGAAATTACTTGCGCGATTACTCCCTAAATTGTACTCCACTCAGTCCAATTACTATCACTTATTATTATTATTATTATTATTATTATTATTATCATTATTATTATTATTGTTGTTGTTGTTGTTGTTATTATTTTTATTATTATTATTAAGGCTTCGTAGCAGCACGAAGTAAGATATGGCCTTGATGAACCACACGGTGTTTTTGAAGTTCATTATTTAATGAAGAAATACATGCCAGATTATTATTATTATTATTATTATTATTATTATTTCGTTCTGTGATAATAAAGTTTTAGATTATTAATTAAAAATATTTTTATTGTTATTAATATTATTACTATTACTTATTATTATTATTATTATTACGTAAAGTTTTAGTGAAGAATTTGAATGAGCTCAATAAAGAATTATATTTTTATCTGAAAAAAATTATTATTATTGTTATTGTTGTTGTTGTTGTTGTTGTTATTATTATTCAGAGACTCTGCGTTTAAGGTATAATGTGCACCTGTCCGATTTACCAAGGAAGCGTGTTTGTGGTGATAAGTATACCGTCAGCCCTGTCTTGCAAAAAGGTAGGGTTTGTAGCGCAGAGACACGATGGCGTTCGCAACCTGCTTACCTCATTTCTAGGTAAGGTTTGCAACAACGTTGAAGTCAAACCACAACTACAAACTCTCGATAATGAGCGATTCAACCTCAGAAGCGCGGTGACAAGTCCGGAGACAAGACTGGACATGAAGGCAGGGGGCTTTTGGTCTCGAGGAGTTACAGCACTTTTTGATGTCAGAGTAATGCATGTTAACTCCAAGTGTAACCAGGAAAAAGCAACATCCACAAACTTTAAGGAGCAGGAGGAGGAGAAAAAGCAGAAGTACCAACAGAGGGTGCTAGACGTTGAAATGGGATCTTTAACTCCCCGAGTTTTTGGAACCAACGGTGGGATGGGAGCCGATTGTAATTGCTCTCTCAAACGCCCAGCCGAGAAGTTCTCAGAAAAGAATGAGGAACCTTATCACATTACTATTACTTGGATAAGAACATTGCTTTCCTTTGAGGTTTTAACGTCGATACACACATGTGTGAGGGGCTCCAGGACACCTTTCCACAAAATTCCACAAGAGGATTTCATTGATGACTGCCGCTTAATTTAAACGCTAACCAAGTGAATAATGGAGTGAACTTGTGAATTAGTGTTTAAGGATCTTTTTAACATTTTTATTTTCATCAAAACTTTAGTATATGAATAGTGTTTTTTTTTTTTTTTTAAAGTACTCTCAAACTCATGAATAAATCATCAATGCTTACAGAGTGTAATTATGTAGGTAGGCTATTGCAATTTTTACAGAAATTATTTTAGGGAAAAAACTTAAAGAACAACAGAATTTCTGAATTTTTTTACCATATACATGTAAGATTCGAGTTTTATGTCATCATAATAATTATCATTATTATAATTTACCTTTACTTGTGTACATAGCCACTTAATGCTTGAAAATGCTCACAGAGTATAATTATGTAGGTAGGCTATTGAAATTGTTTTACAGAAATTATTTTAGGGAAAAAACTTAAGAAACAACAGAATTTCTGAATTTTTTACCAGATACATGTAAGATTCAAGTTTGTATGAAAAAATAATTGATAAAGTTTGTTATTATTATTATCAATATTATTAATATTGTTATTATTAATATTATTATTATTATTATAGTACTACAATGTCATGGATTCACGCCAAAGTCTCATTTGCCCTTTTTGAGGTCTGCGCTACTATGCTTGAGAAGCTCAGGTTGTACGCAAAGAGCTCCGCTGAGCATTACAGATAATGACTTTGAAATCGATAAGGAACTAGCGAGATTTTAGGATTAGAAGGTTTAATATTCTTCACATTTAGGACTAGTAGGGGCTTTGGAATCGGTAGGGATCTAGCAAGATTTTAGGATTAGAACTTTCGATATTCTTCACATTTAGGATTAGTAGGGCCTTTGAAATCGATAAGGAACTAGCAAGATTTTAGTATTATTATTATTATTATCATTATTATTATTATTATTATTATTGTTGTTGTTGTTGTTGTTGTTGTTGTTACTCTTTTATCCCGGATTTCCGCTGATCTAAGGAATCACGATGCATAATTTTAAAACAAACTTAAGAGCAAATGTCACCGAAAACCAAGCAAAATTTGAATTTAGCGGCAGAAGTCGAAAAATCGATTTTTCTCTCTTTCGTCCATAAAAAGCCCTTAGGTAGATATGAAACGTGATATAGTTTTTTGGAGCTCGAAGCAATTTAAATTCGAGAAAATCGAGGAAAACGATTTTCGCCTCGACGGTCACCAAAGTGGCCGATCGCAAAGGCTTAAAATTAGTCATCTAAACTTGATTTGCGTCCGCGTGTAAAGAGGAACCGACACTTATCGATACTTTTTCTTGAAAGACAAAGTATTCAGCTATCCAAATCAGGTTAGAACTTGACTTGAGCGCCATTTGAGAATAAACACACAATTTTTAAAAAAATCCCTTTCAGTTAAAAGGTCGAATTCCTAATTTACGAATAAAATTCAGAGATATTTTTCGACATGTGCCATAACTCCAAATTCCTTGAA
>Ga0126339_10002116_pt1 | contig 14080 bp, 3 predicted proteins | sample OrbTmetagenome_2_FD_92532 | JGI IMG/M metagenome (GOLD analysis project Ga0126339, IMG submission 92532) | Coral microbial communities from Petempiche,Puerto Morelos, Mexico - Orbicella T R C metagenome | ecosystem: Host-associated > Invertebrates > Cnidaria > Coral | place: Petempiche,Puerto... | reverse complement strand
TTAAAACAAAAAAGGCCAAAATCCATACCCCTTTTATGACCAAAACAGGCGAAAAACCCCCCCCCTTGGGGCCCCACCATCCCTTAAAGGCCAAAAAAGGGGGTTCCCCCCCCCCCCCCCCGAGATGAGTCACAGGGTCCCATTTTTGTATGTTTCTTTTTTATCTGACAGTCCAAAATCATCTCATTCTCCGGCTCAAATTTTCAAACAAGGCTCTCGACTTCTTGGATTCTACTGCAGCAACAACAACTTTATTTGTGTGCCATAACCATATAACTGCTTGTCCCTGCAGGAAGCATGCTAATAAGGTAACCTATGAAAATAAATATAAAATTATACTAATCATTACGCCTTGATTTGTGACTACAGAAAAACTATGACATGTAATCTGAATTCTAGAGAGCAAGGTGACCTATGGAAATGACAGAGATCAGTAACTGGAACAAATTTGTGAAAGAAAGGACAGGTTTTATAAGGGTTCCAGCAACTTGTGTCACTCCAACCAGTCCCAAAAAAATTATGGGCTGAAATTCTTTTGAAGCCACCTTTAACCACTAAATTATAGAATAGAATCATAATCAGCAATCAGAAAGGAGATGAGTAAGTTAATTAAGAAAAGACTGGCAATTTTTCTGGTTTAACCACAGGTAGCCCAAGCTTGATATATGAGAAGCTCAATTTTTTTTGTTAACCTCTGTACTGTCATGTAATTTGTGTGATTTACATGTTTATAAGGGTTTGTATGGGGTGAGAATGACAATAATACTAAGTATTATGAGCAACAGACTGTCACCCTCCACGTGTGTAAGAAATCTGAGCCGAGGCTTGGTCACTTAGCTTTCTTGCAATAGTTTAGTTAACACGACAAAGCGATAATGTCTCTGCCAAAGTCTTCAGAAAAGTCTTCAGAAATTGGCAAGCCTTACATATGTAATTCCCTTTCTGTGAAGATGGATCTCTGATGAAGAGTTAATTGGATAGTAGAACTGTTGTTTGTGTTCTACGTGAAATTTGGATTCAATCAGAGGCCTTGAGGGGATTTTACGGCCGCTTTCCGTCAAGTGGTCTGCTCGGCTTTTGGCTCAAGCACCCAACCCTGGTAAAATTTTGAAAGAGAGAGCAAACAGTGGAACTAACTCTATGGAAATGCAACAAATCCGCTAGAAAACCACACTGAACATGAGAGAACCACCACTGGAGTTCAGGTAAGCAATTTTATTAAAATTCAACAGTAATTTTTCACAATTTTCGGCTCTATTTCTCTCCCCATAACGTCCCCTTGTAAATATTCAAATCACGCAAGTTATGTGACGGTAGAGAGGTCCAAAACAAATTGAGCTTCTTATATATCGAGCTTGGGCTACCTGTGGTTTAACTGGTAGAAGAAATGACAAAAATAAATTGTAGACTAATAAAAAAAACTACTGACCTCAAATCATGGGAAACACTTGACAGCAGTGGTGATATTGTATATTCTGATCTTAATTTGCAGTTGAGGATAAAACTTATTCATTAAGTATTTTCAGCTTAGACTCCATTCGCTCTCATCCGTGAACTATTGAAGAATCAGGCCACTTCAACCTTTATATAGCAACTTGTTATGGAAGAACATCAAGGAGTAATATCAAGTCAATTCTTGTCATTAGAAGAATAATAATGAACCAGCTTCTTCACCTTAAAAACATTTTTCTTATTTGCCAAATTTGTTGCAGTTACTTAAATAAGCTAGGGGCCATGATCAATTCATCATGGCAGTTTCCCTTTGTTACAACCTATGTAAATCTTCATGTACTAACTTACTGGCAAGCTAAGCTTGTCAAGCTCAGGGTCCTGCCCTCAGAAGCAGTTAGTTGGCATCAAAATTCCAAAGTTTAACTTGATCCAGTTTGTGGAGAAATGCACCAACATGTCTGATAATAATTAGTCTAATAGGACATACTAATGCATATTCTCCTCATACCTGTAGATGCAGTTCTCCTGTTACATGTATATTGGCTCCATTGGTAGTAATCATGATACAAATTGAAGACTTGAAACCATGCTGACTCAATTTATCTAACCAGGCACCAATAGATTGAATCAGGACATGAGTTTTCATCAATATATATAAATGGGTTCCATATGTGCTGCGGTGTGAATTTGAAGTCTAATATCTGGCCAGGGTTCCTACTGCTTCCACTGCAGTCATAGTTGTCGTATATAACCACCTTAAATTACACTTAAATGAAATTTGATAACATTTTTTCAATCTTTCATTCACATGGCATGACCTATAAATCGACCAGCAGTTAATTGGGGCTTGCTTCAATGCTAATTAAGATGAGGTATTCTCTGATTAAACTCACTATAGTTAGTACCTTTTGTTTACTTGCAAAGTGACAGAGATTTTCTAACCTAATCCTCATAGTCCTCTTCTAACACTCATTGCCAGGACAGTTTTTGCATGTTTCAGAAAACAAGTTATATATTTTATAAGTTTCTGGACAAATTATGACAAAGAAAATATGTCTTATGTAACGTTTAATTGTTTTCTTTTGTTTTGTAGCTCAAAGACAAATTGAATGAGCAACACCTTAGATCATTGTATTGTATATAATGAATATTCATGCTGGGACATTTTTATAGATTAATGATTAGATAGCAGATGATTAGTATCTTGTCATTATGGTGTAAGCACATTAATGTAAGATAATTTCTACATGCATTTTTGTACCACGCTACAATTAAGTTTGCCAAACTGTATCTCTATAGTCATGTGAGATTTTTTTGCAAAAAAAAAAAAAAACTCAAACAGCGTAGTGAGTGGAGCAAAATTAGTGGTCATACTGAATTGTTTAGTTGTTTGTTTGTTGGCAACAAAGAGATTATGAGTGCATATCGGCACTTAATGTATTGATTGTCAACCAGAGTATATCTGAAGGCAGTGAATATGTTCAGCAACACAATGTAATGAAGATTTTATATACCTGTCTCAGGGCTAATGTTTTCTTTATGGAGTCCATAACAGAAATTCCTGAACAAGAAAACCACCTATCTGAAAATGGTGACTTTGTAAATAGAAAAAGTGTAGCATATGTGTGGTGTGTTTGTTCAATAATATTATACAACGGCACTACTACCTTGAAATCATTTATGGTATGACCATTAACATTTTTAGAATATAGTTTATGCCAAGGACATCAATTAAGGGTGCAATTCATTGTACATGTATGCAGTTGTTTTTTTATTTTGTTATTGTATGGCTTACAAGTAAGCCTTTAATACTGAAACATCTCAGTATTATTAATCTGACTGATATGAACAGGAAGTCAAGAAAATATTGCACAGTCATGATTTAATTTGCTGCTTGAGTGTGTCAATGAGTCATGCTCTTGCATATTAAAATGTTTATTAAATCTAGTGGTATTCATTGTGGATGGAACAAGCACTGCAAATATGTGTGCTACATTGACATAAACATGATTGTAGTGGAGAACATGATATAGCCTGTTCAACTGAGCTGTATGTTTTGATCATGCCTTCTTTGCAGGCCATAGGACATATCATAATATTTACCTTTAAGTGACTGCATTTATTAAAAAGGATTTGCTTGGAATATGAACTAGATTACTGTTAAGCCGGCACTTATCAAGTTGCAGCACACATGCAGTATTTATTAAGTAAGAGTCTAGTTTGTGGTCAATGAGTCTCAACAGCTTTTGACTAGTTACTGATCGTAATGAAATCCTCACGGTCTAGTGCTGTAAGAGTACGTGTTAGTTTGACAGGTACTACCTAGAACATTTTGTATTGGCTGTCATGGATTATTATTTGTGAGTTACTGTTAAGAGCAAGATTAAAATTAACACAATGGATTTTTCCAGCGGAAAGGGACAAATAAACTTATGACAGCTTAGAACAGTCTGCATGCAGATCTGTGTATTACAGGCTCTATTCTGTAAAAGTGGAAAATGTTTTGAATGATGTTACATGTGTGTTGCAAGAAGTTTGGAAATTGTGCTTTGGACTAATACTGGGCAGATAGAAACCTGTAGTTTTAATCAGGTTTTTGCTTTATTTCCAGAACCTTACACTCCAACAGGGAACTTCGAAGTGGATTTTTGTGAATTATGTACAAGAGCAGGTTTCCCAAACATGCAAGTTGTTCCACGACCTCATCGTCCACCGACACCAAATGTCATACCCCAAGATAACACTCCTGTAGGAAAGCAGGACAAGAAAGACGGTATGCCATTATAATTCTGTTTTGGCCCAGTTATTAGTAACTAGTGCTTTATTGTAAGAGATCTTCTTTGAAATTGCACTGGAGATTTTAGCTTGTTGTTAATTATAAATAATATCTCCAGAAACAAGAGTTTTTAGGAACTTGTAAATTAAATTTCAATTTCAAGTTGGTAAACATTCTAATTAACATAAAGTTCTAAGATTATCATGATATTGATCACTGCATGCACTAAATAAGTTAAGGATATGCGCTGTGCAGCACTGGCCAACAAGGGATGTCTCAAAAATTAAGACCTACGATCTAAGACCCCCTGAATCTCCTCTCCCTCTCAATTGAAATTTGGAATGGGGTCTTAGGTCTTAGTTTTTGAGATTCAGACAGGCCTTAGGTCTTCGCTTTTGAGATGCCTGGCTAACAAGCTCCATTAATAATCTGCATCTGGTTCTTTTACAGCTGACAAGAAAGACGACAGTAGTAAAGTTGATGAAACAGCAACCATCCCTGGAAATGAAACTGAAGAACCACCCACAACATATAACATCAAAGAAAAATATCATTACTTTAAACCCAGAGTGGAGGTTGAAACTGAAGAGGATGGAAATAAGTCTCATATCAAGGAGATTTATATTCGAGGTGAGGTGAATTATTAATTTGGTTTTAAGTTTTCCTAACATGATGGTATTTGGTTATTTATAACCTTTAAATACTGTGGCTTTTTTCAGATCTATGTAGTCATTTCACATTTCACTGGGTGCATGTGCTTGCAATTATTAATAACATTTCTTTTTAAATATGCCATTCGTAATTGGGTTATTTTATTTAGTTATTATTTTTTTTTATAGCATAATTTTAATCTTGAGATATTTTCATTGTTTAAATCTAGGATGGAAAATAGATGATAGAATTTTAAATATCTTAACCGTAACATTACCTCCACTGGAGAAGTTAACTACAATTGAGTGAGTATTACTAGAAATTTATGTCACATTAATACTACAGTTTTGGGGGTAACTACTTAAAACTTTTAGCCAGAAGTTTTCAAAACTTCAAATCAGGTCTAAACAACATCGAAAACTTGTATTGAAGGATCTTACTTAATGTAATGTCACTGATTGTGAGATCACAGGAAAAATGACAACTTATACATGTACTGTCTTTGTTTTATAAAGCACGTGTATTTCAATTCAACTACATGTTTGCATCACTGACAATTGGTGACAAATATTAATAAAATAGGATTGTAGATTATGATTTAGATTTTTGTGGGCTACCTACTATAATAAGTATTAAATCTGCCCAGCCCTGCTGCAAGTCATTATTTGAGGGGCCATCGACCAACATTCTAATTTTATAAATATATTTTTGACCAGCATAAAGATTTGCATCAGAGGAAAGGCTTCACTTTCTTCATGCTAACTGTGTATTCTATATTTTGCTTTGACTAGTTTCTGGAACACTGGGCTTCAGGACAACAGTTTAAACACTCTAGCCACTCATGTTGTTACTCTTCTCCCTAATCTCAGGTAAATTTGGATTTCCATGTTTTAGAATGTTCATTCAGTTATTTTATTAAATTATTAATTCACAGACTCTATTCAAAATATATAATTATTTACTAGATAACAGCTGATGGTACAGTTTCCCCAATCAGATTGCAGCATTAAATGCATTAGTGTACCAGAAGGATTCTACTAAAACATGACACAGATTTTACTCCATTATGGTGGTCCCAACAATTTGCCGATACCTATTTATACTTCTGAGACTAAGGCACTGACCAAGAGTTTTGTGTCCTAGCTTGCCCACTATATAGTGACTTCAGCAGGGCTTAAACCCTGGCCACTTGACTCATGTTCTAATGTCTAGCTATTAGGCTTCTGTACCTTATATGCAGGCTTATGGTTCTTAAAGGTAAAACATATTCATGACTAATCAGAGGGAAAGAGGCATTTACTGATTGATGTATTTGTTTTACAGAACTTTGTGTCTTGATAACAACCCTGTCACCCTTCAAAGATATGGAGCCTTTCTTGGTGAAGAAAGCACGTAAGTATCAAGCATGCAACAGTTTACTTTGTACAGCTATTTTGAATACATGTAATAACTAGACCATTTTCATATTCTTTGTATTGGACTGGAACTAGCTTGCAACTGATCAGGCTAATGTGGGAGTCTGTCCAAATGCATATGACAGTAATCTCTTTCTAAAGATATTCCACCCGCATGAGCCTCCATTGCAAGCTAGTTCCAGTCCAAAATCAGCAATATAAATTATGGCCAGTATTTATACATTTTTACTTAGGCCAATTAAGAGTGTTTATGACAACTTTTTAAACTGAATAAATCTTTAATTTTGTATCCTTTGAAAGGTTCATTTAGTCTGTAATATCATGTGATTTAGGTAACTGTTTTGTACTAAAACTGAATTGTTTAATATTATTTGCGTATTTCTGGACATGCTTTCTGGGTATAATGTCCGACTGGCTTTAATTTGTTAATCTGCTCTCCAAAGTCATTTATCCCATTACCTTGGACTTGGAATCTGCCCTCTATGACTGTTCTGTCTGTGGCAGATTGACAAGATTAAATATTATTGGTGTAAATGTTACGTTATATTGGCCTCTGTATTTTAATATGTTGTACAAATTTCTACTACATATACATCTACTGTTAACTTGTGGGCGGCATTCTTCACCCAGCTCTGATAGGATCACGAAAGTAAATTCCTTCTGTGTTATCACAGGACTCTGAACTACCTGTTCAGATAAGTAAATAGTAAGCTGATGTAAATGTAGTGAAGCAACAGTTCTTCTTTAAATTTATAATTATTGTTTCTTATTTCGATATTCTAGAATACAAAACCTATCCTTGAGGAACTGTTATATTAATGACATGGGGGCGAAGATGATTGGTAGAGCACTGACACCCAACAAGTCGCTAACAACATTGAATCTGTGTTACAACAAGATCACATGTGAAGGTGCTGCTTGTATAGCAAAGGTAAGGAAAGGCCAGAGGGGTAAGAGTTAAAACATAGATAGCATAACTTACTTTATTATATGGCTAGCTCCGTGAGCGGGCAAGATGAATCAAATCCTGCACTGTGATTGGCTACCCGAGCAGGCAAGATGGAGCTATCTTGCCCGTTCGGGACTACCCGCTGTGTCCCGCAAGAAAAATTTCCGCGAAAGCCATATAATAAATCCTTTATTGACCAAGCTTGTTCGGTCAAGATGGCTGGATATTGGCCTCGTTCTTTTTTTGCGAGTTTGTGGACCTCGACTCTGTCTCGGTCCATAAACACGCAAAAAAAAGAACTTGGCCAATATCCAGCCATCTTGACCGAACAAGCTTGGTCAATAACCCATACATATGTGACCAAAATCAAATTGAACTGTAGCACTCAAAAATTGTTTGATTGTCTTCATTAAAAATTTAATTATGTAAATTAAAACCAGTTAACTTAATTTGCAAAATCAATAAATACACATACACAAATTTCTATAGTTGCTTGTCGAAAGAAGTTTTTTTGATTTAGCATAATTTGCCATATGAATGACAAAAACTAAATAGCTTTAATTCAAACGATAATGATATTATTTCTTGCAGGGATTAAGAATGAACAGAACCCTGTTATCTCTTAACCTTGGAAGCAATCTAATTGGTGATAATGGGGCTTCCAAGTTAGCAGAGGTGAGTAAAACTCTTTCATTGAGGCTCCTACCAGCCAGCCATGAGTAACTGTGTCTACTGGCAGTGTACTGGACCATCAAGCATATATTACGTATAACTTCCTGTCTTTCATGCACTGTTCACGCTATGAAAAGCTTGAAAGTTTTGAAATGCATTATGCTCTGCATATCCAGGCAATTTGAATTATTGAATCTTTTTCTGGTGATATATGCATTGCAATGAAGTCTTATTAGCTAGTGATAATTCACATTACTTATGAACACTACAAAAAAAAACACATTACAGTAAATACATAAACTACAAAATAGCACAGTTTGCATCAAAAGAAAAAAAAAACATTACAGTAAATAAACTACAAAATAGCACAGTTTGCATCAAAAGAACCTCCTGTTTGACTGTAAAAGCTGGAAACCTTCATCGATTTTTTTCTTTGAAATGATCTTTTAGGTGCTTTCAAGCTTTGCTCTTTCCCATGAAGAAGTGGTAGCAAGAAGGCTTCTCATTTCCAAGAAAACTCCAGAAGATGTAAGTTACATGTACAGTAGTTATTTGCTTTTCAACTTTTCTGCCATTTTTCTCTTTGAAAAATAAAATTATTGTAATTTGCTATCTTTTGCTGTCAACAGACAGGAAGTCCTTCCAGAAATTTGAATGCACCGACTGGAGGATCAAAGGACAGGCCAGCCAGTGTTCGCAGTGGGTAAGATACAGTTACATTACATGTTACAGACTATTAATTGATAGGCACGTAATGCGTGCAGAAACTATATCTACTCAGTCCTTTGCACAGGTTACCATGACATTATACAACATTTTGAAATTGAATGTATTTTTTACAACTGGGTTTCTTGTACACTGTACTGAATTTTTTTTGTTTGTTTTTGCCTGAGAGCTAGCTTGCAGGCTAAATTGTTTGGACCCTTTGAAATAAGCCCATTTAGACTACAAGACTCAGTACAAAATATTTCATTTCCATCCTGCAGAACACATGTTTCTAAGGAAGATAAGAAAAGCAGAGAGAAAAGAGATGCACAGAAAAAGAAGGTATAAACAGTGAGCAACTAAACTCTCGGCATTTTTGTACGGTACATCATAGCAATACTCAAGATTCAGTTGTTTAATGAATAAGAGTACATCACGTTGGTTACCTTTGTAACATGAATCATTCAGGTGTTTCTTGGTCAAATATATCACTCTGGCCTTTAACTTCCCTTAAATACTGACATCAAAGTTTATATTTAATTGCTCGATGACGATGAGGTCAAAGTAACTTAAATACTGGGCAAGTTGGTGCCATAGATTTCATTGAAAGTCTGCCATCGAGCTTCCTTGCCTAAATTGGTGTTTCTGTTTTCTATGAAACTGAACTTTGAGCCCTAGAAACGTGTACATCTAGTTCTTTTTTTCAACGGGTTTGTTTGTTTGTACTGTTTACTTGCCAGCCAGCCCACACTGTACAAAGCATCGTGTTCAGCCACTATAGTTAAAAGCAGGGCTGTGCTCTTGAAGCGCCCCAGTGCCACAGGGTACTGACTTTTGCCTTTGGGCGACTGGAAAAACTTACTTTTTCATATAAGCCTAAGTGCTGGGCACCCAGGATTTCATGGTTAGGAACCTTTGGGATCCTTGTCATTTTTCTTAGACCACAGCCTTGAAAAGTGAATTTGTTTCTTGGAAGATAATATAATTTTGAGGAAAATTTTGAACTTTTAAATAGCAGCAAGGCTTTCTCGGTTTGTTTTAATTTGTTTTACAATGAAACAAACCAACAAAGCTTTGCTGCAATGGGGCGTCTGATTTTAATTAATTGATTTATTAATCAATTAATAACCATAAACCTCATATATTAAACGTTTCAAATGATCACTAATTCAACTCGTTTCCCGGCTGCAACACATGCTTATCAACTGACGGCATTGGCCATTTCCTTTGTAGCCGTCTCGTCCCTTGACACGATCAACAGTAACATTTGCAGCAATAACCAGAGTTTTTGTTAGTACCATAGTGTAACAACTAACCATTTTGCACAAATAGCAAAACAGTTATGCAAAGAAAAAGGTTTCTGTGTCAATCTCTAAATGCATGTTCTCAACCAAATGTCATGTCTGGTAATTCAAGTATCTTACAGCTGTGAGATCAAACATCAGGATGTTAATTCCTATTATATAGTAGCTCAGGATATTAATTCTCCTAACAGGTTGTTATCTTTATTTCAGTGATAGTTCTGAGAATTTCACTGTGCGTCGTGATGAGTTCTTTAATTATTCGTGTTATAGCTTTAGATTGCGGCAATTCCATGAATTTAGACACATGTGAAATGGTTTCAGTGTAGACAAACATATTTTTGTTATAACGGATTGGGAAAGGGTATTTAGGGTTTTAGGTATCTGCGGACGTTTTTGTCATAAATGGGGTATCGAGTTTGGTCATTTTGGCCATAAATAGGGTATGGTTGTATTGTATTGCTAGTATTGTATTGGGTATGTTTTTTAGAAGAAGATTTTTTAGAAGAAGATATTTTTTCATTATCGATGACGAGACCATCAACAAAAGCCCTTCTTAAAGTAGGTTTGTAGCAACCGTGTACATGCCGCAAAGGTCGTAAATAGTGTATCAAATTTTTGGTCAGGTCAAAAATAGGGCTGGGAAAATCGCAGATTTTGGTCATAAATAGGGTAAGGGTTTTGGGAAGCAGGCCGCACACCCCCACCCAATTTTTCTGGGAGTACCCCCCTCCCTCCCCCACGGGGTTCCAACACTTCGGCCCATGACTTGCAACCGGCACTTAACGCGAGGAAATAGGCGACCAGCGCCAAGCGCGGGAAAACCTGCAACCGGCGCTCAGGCCCAACTCTAAATTTAAGTGTAACTGGATCGCATTGTTTCTAAACGAGTTTCTGTAGGGAGCACGGTGGCAATGTAATTATTGCTTCTTTGTCAAGGATTTTCACTTTGTAGCAAAATCACTAGTCGAGCTAATCTGAAATAGCTGTGCACATGTATGTTCAGTGCTAACAATTACATTTCATTGGAATGTTTGTTTTCCAGGACACAAAAAAGCAAGAAACAGAAAAAGCGAAGAAAAGTAAGTAGGACAACAGACAGAAACAGAATTTTAATTCGAATTGCGAATTGCGTTTAATTCGTGAAACAACCGTCTGTTCTTGTTCAGAAGGATTTGACATTTCTATTAAAAGTTTGTAATAGGGCATAGCTCAAAGGGAAAGGCCATAGCTTGGAATTTCTCAAAGTATTTAAGTCTCCACTCGTCCTTCAAATGGTTACCCAAAGACGGCCCTCATATTTGAAACGGCAATAAACACTCTTTCCCACTTGAGCATGTTGTGTTGTGCGGTCCTAATTCAAGCGCACGACAGGCGCGAATCTTCGCGCGGCCACAGAAGGAGGCTTCCGAGATCTTCAGCCCCGCCTACCTCCACTCATGCCGCGCCACACACAAATTGTTTGTTTATGTTTTCGTCACCTCGTTTAGAGTGGTTTTCAACTTAGTGAATCAAACCAATTACTTACCAATTAGACTACTCAGCCAATCTCAAACCGTAGTAAAGCCAAAACCAAAGTAATTGTCTGATCACTTTCGACACTCAATTAAAAACCGCTGTAACTGAGGAATAAACGAATTAAGTTCCAGTGCGAAAATGCAATACGTTGATGAATGTGTTTTGACACGCAGTTGGCTCCACGGAAACTATCAACAAGAGCGTTGGTAAAGGAAAGAAAGTAACGAATACGAAGGGAGACAAGAAAGTGCAACAACCTGAACAGGAGGTGATCAATCGATTGTTATTGCTTCTCTTGTATCTCAAGCGCAAGTACACGGGAAAGAAATTTCCTCAATAAACTGCAGGGCTGTCAATAAGGGCCGCAACCCGTAACAGCTGAAAAAGTACGTTTAATGGGCCCTTGATACAACCCACCCAAAAAGAAACAAGTTTGCTACGGGTGTGAACGCTACAGGTGAAACCTACGGTTCATGACGTAAGACCTTGATACAATCATAAATCTCCCTTATTACCCATTCATATATTGGGAGAGTTTAGTTACTGATTTACCTGTTAGTAACACATTTAAGGAAAATGCACACACTCTTAAATTTGAAAGACACGTTTTGGATACTCCGTATCTCGGCCGATGGATACAGAGTATCGAGTATCCGAAACTTGTCTTTCAAATTTAAGAGTGTGTGCATTTTCTTCTGTAAATGTGTTATCTCTTTCATACACCTAAGAAATTTTTGTAGCATCATCCATGATTTACCTGTGTTGTTATTCTAAGTATTTGTTATACTTTTTATTTGTAGCAACCAGAAGTCGTGGAGTTTCCTAATCCACTCCTTGAACATCCTATCAAGGAAGAGAATGGTGAAATTATTATCCCTGGAAACAGAGCGCTTATTAACCTCAACTTGTCACGTAAGTTTTTCTCGTCGATAATCGTGTTAGCCACAAGTTCTTTGTGATACACGCTAGGTACTTTCCTTAGAGTTGCATCCTTACTTACTTTTGAGGCAAAGTATGCATATGAGCTAAGTGGCTCATGAGGCTGGAGCTTATCCCGGTTTCTGTAGCATAAAGCGACTAGGAATATTTCTACTTGCCCTTGATGGGATGCTAGTCCATCGCAGGGTTACCCCCAGCATTAAATTCGCCGGTACCCATTTATACATCGGGGTGGAGAGAGGCACTGTGAGTGTAAAGTGTCTTGCCCAAGAACACAACACAATGTCCCAGGCCCAGGGCTCGAACCCGGACCGCTCGATCCGAAGACGAGCGCACTAACCATGAGACCACCACGCTTCCCCCAACTTCATTCAGTTTGACGACACACCCTAATGGCCGGGCCTAAAGCAGCAAATTTCAAGGATTCGTTATTTGAAAATGTCATTCTTTCGGGTATTTTGTTAAATGCAGCCTTGAAGAAGTAACTCATGTTAACTTTATTTCACATTGCAGGGAATAAAATTGGTGAAATAGGAGTGGAGGCTTTTCTTATTTCTATACAAAGACAGGCAGAGGTTTCGTCATCTGGTAAACCAACAGGACTCATGAGGCTTTCAATGAGTGTAAGTAATTCAGCAGAACACAGCGTGTGTATAAATCTTTATCTGTAAAAATAAGCTGTACCCCAGGCGCTTTTAATTTTATCTGAATGAACAGCCGCCATTCAGCTCCAGACATACACTACAAAGATGACAATGCTGAACGGGAAACTTTACAAATCGTTTGTAGTTATCGGATCCTTGTACTCTCATCTTTATCACTGAACATCGCGATTACCGTTCAGTGTTGATGACTGTCGTAAAACAAAAATCTGGCTATCAATAACGCAAATAACAGACAAAAAAACTAAGGGCTTGAGGTAGCAACATCCAGTGTCAAGCGCGGGAAAACCTGCGACCAGCGCCAAGCGTGGGAAAATATGCTATTATTAGTTGGAAAAGAGGTTTGCTCTAATTGGTTAACACGACACTTTGCACGAATTTGTAATAAAATGAAACACAATTAACCACTTATCATGGCTTACGTCGCAGAGAAACCGTTTTCCACCCGAAAACGGCTCTTATCAACGCCTTATGGAACTAATGCAAACACGGGATCCATTTTACAAACCTCCACAACCAAGCCCTGTTGACGAGACTGGAGCGTCGACCAAGGTACGTTGACTACGTTCAGCGTTATTTCATTAACAGGTTGTAATGTCGCCGTTGTCTTTGTGTTTTTCATTCTTTTCTGTAATCGCACCGTCTGTATGGCTTCTCAGCTCCTTTTGAAGATCTTTACTCTGTTGCAATACGTATATTTATCTTATTACCTGCGCGCAGCAATACTGAGAGAATATCGGCCAGAGGTCCTGACCGAGTAGCACAAGTATCGAGCACAGCGAAATCTATACAAGAAGTGACTGAGGACCAGTTAAAGAGTAACGAATAAATTAATTGTAGTCGTTAGAACTATTATATATATATTCAAGTTATTTTTGTACTTAGGTAGTTTTTTTTAGTTTATTGAGCCCCCAGCTCGGGAAAATGGGCAACCACTCCCGCGTCACGAAGTTGGAATAATTATTACTACTATTACCATTGCCATTGCCATTACCATTACCATTACCTTTACCATTACCATTACCATTACCATTACCATT
>Ga0126339_10002115_pt1 | contig 14082 bp, 2 predicted proteins | sample OrbTmetagenome_2_FD_92532 | JGI IMG/M metagenome (GOLD analysis project Ga0126339, IMG submission 92532) | Coral microbial communities from Petempiche,Puerto Morelos, Mexico - Orbicella T R C metagenome | ecosystem: Host-associated > Invertebrates > Cnidaria > Coral | place: Petempiche,Puerto... | reverse complement strand
TATTTCTTTGAAATAAAAGGATATTTTGCCAAAAAAAACTATCCAGTAGTTTTTGTCTTGCCCTAGCCTATCTACCATAAGAATATGAGCAAAATCGAATTGTCGACCCTTGCCGCGAAATTAAGAATTTGTCTGATTTTTACGGGCAGGCACTCTTAATTGCTAAATATAAAAGTCCGTGGATGGTCTGCATACAAAATAGCATTGTCTGTGCCTTCAGATTTACCCTGTGGATTTAATAATATACATTTTCTTATTTCAAAATTGCTAGGACATTGCTTGGACGACTTAATTGCAAAGTTTGATGCGGAAGGTTTAGGCTGCGACCCAAACTGCCCTGTTCCTTGCAGGTAAATCTGATTGATAGTGCTTTAGATTTTATGAATATCTTTCATCAATCTGGTTGCATTTTAAAATTCTAAAGAAATGTTGTTGCGTTCAGAATTTGATTCCTGCATAATGTGATAGCACTAATTTCCTACAAATTTTCCCGGAATCACTCCAATGGGATTATGCAGAGGAAAAGGATAAAGCAGTAGTTACGTTGATTGTGTAATAGCTTTTTGCTAGTCCAGAAGCACTTTTCAGGACAGCACGTCAATTCGATGATTTCTTTACACTTCCAGTGAGGTTGTTTACAAGACTACCATGTCGTTGGCAGAGTGGCCTTCTGAAGGATATCAGGTAGATATCTATTATTCTGTTTGCTTGCTTGTTAGATTATTCCTTCTTTGTTGTTTTCGTTATTAAAATCAGCTGGAAATGCTCTAGCTCAATTCAAACATATTACTGGGAAATAGATCCCGCCTGTGGTCCGTCTTGTATCAGGGAAACGTTTCTTGTCATTTGAGGAGCTATGAATTGCTGTTAAACAGGTCAACACCAGGTTTAAATACTTCTATTGATGTACGTGTATAACTTTGAGCTAACTGCCACGAGGGTTAAGTTTGCCCATTTGTGAAACTACAGGAATCCAAGAAAGAAAGAAAAAAACTGATTTATTGACATTTGATGATTATTTATCAGGAAACGCTATTCAAACGTGTTCTAAAAAGACAAAATCCAGCGTATGAACAGCAAAAGGCTAATGGTTCTGAATCATTGCAGTAAGTACAAATTTTGCCATAGGAAAGAAATAACATAGACTTTAAGTATCGATGCTTGATGTCGTCTTTCACATAAGATTTATAGAAATGTATGATTTTTAGCGAAAAGACATAAGCTGGATAAAAGTCTTCAATTACTTGACGTTACTTCTGTGATTAAATTTTGCAGTCGAAACTTCCTCCAGGTCAAAGTGTTTTTCGAACGGCTGAATTTTCAGGAAGTGAAAGAGCAATTAAGCTACAAGGTAACGATCGTATTTTGTTTATTTAACTGCATACAAAGGTTGACAACATTTTAATTATGTTCAGTATGTTAAAATTTGCGATGATTTTTAAGTTATCTTAACCCTAGTGACAAGGGGGAAAGAGTGATAGGGTGTAGGGGGTGATGGCACCGAACCAAAGCTTTATTCATTCATTTATTTATTTTTTCAGAATAACTATGAAAAGGAGATTTACTTTTCGATGCTAAAATGTTTGCATTGTGACCGTTTTTGACGTGAAATCAAAAATCGCCTTACGGAAAGATGTTCGCTTTTTCTATCTTTACTAGCATTGCAGAATAAGGACCCTTTTTTTCAGTTTCAATAATAATTTTGCACTGATTTTTCATTATTTTGCGTTATTTACCGAACTGTTGCGAAAAAAGTTGCATCCAAGATGCTGGGTGCAAGATGGAGAAATCAATTTAAGACGAATGATTCAGCTGCCAGAATATAAGTAAACGGAACCCTAATTAAAAAGGAGCTAGAAATGAAGCTGACGAGGGTCTTTACTTCCAAAAATTTAACGTAAATGCTTGTTTCATTATCAATATAATTTTCGCTTTCTTCAACGACTCTTGCAGGGCATCAACCTGATTGCTGACATCGGTGGCCAACTGGGGCTTTGGATCGGTGTATCGGTCCTGACCTGCTGCGAAGTCCTGGAACTAGTTCTGCTGCTAATACAGAGCTTGGGCAAAAGAATAACAACTCACGCTAGCAGAGTGGAAGTACGAGAATAGATTTTGATGAGAACCTCTAGAAAAGCATCAAGTTTGTTCACATCTCCTTGAAAAAAACGGTGGTTTGCACATGTTACCACGTCTTAGGACTTGTTACATCAAACTTGTGTACTTACAGCGTAATCACATAATTATCTTTTTGCAGAAAGACAAGATTATTTTTTTTAGCGTTAATTATTCACAAGGGTGCCTAGGTTTAGTATTTTAGACTAAGCAGATTTTCTTCTGAAAAGTAAGTAGTCAACGTTAAAAAAACAAAAAACAAAAAACAATAATCAATTTGCTGCGCATTTGTTTTCTTTCACTTTTTGAGATAGCTTTAGCTTTTATATCGGTTTTTACTATCTGAAGCCTACTTTGCTGCTTATCTAGCGTATTGTACGAATCATTAAGTCAAAGACAGACCATAGAAAATAGCAGCTGTCGTGAAGCTGTTCGCCATATTGGGTCATCATTCCACGCATTTAAAAGGATCTTGAGTTTAAATATGCTATAAGTCCTCCAAATTTCAATCTTAGCTTAGACACTCTGAGGCTTACAAACCCACAATTTCTAAACTATTATCACAATTATGGCCTCATATTAATTACGAGGTCAGATGCCATTTGTTACAGGACACGAGCAGGGCATGCTACATGGCAGCAGGTCCCATGCGACAAAAGTTGTACAGTCTAAATCGTCCCCCACAAAATGTAATTTTAAGGTCTCAAAGTAAGGTTACTCACCAACCAAGTACTCGCTCAGGAAAAGCTCTGCCCACTTGCATGTTGAAACTTGTAATCCTTAACTAAGAAGTCATGCGTTGAAATTAAAACTCTCAGTTTTCTACCCGGCTATATTATTATTAAACGATAACGGTTAATAAAATCACTTTGTCTATGAAAATCATATCATCTTATACCTCACTAAAATGTCAATAAACACGATTATAAGAACGTGTTTTTAAGATGTCGTGTTTTAACTGTAACAACACAACTCCGCTTTACAAGTTCTAAGGAAAGGTCCAGGAATCCCGAGTGACACTGCCGTCCCGTAGAGTTTCGGGTTCCAGTATTTAGAGCGACGTTCGTTGTAGAGTGGATCAGAATTTAAGACAAAAAAAAAAATGTTTCTACCAACAGAAAGTAACAAACCGGAATGAAGAGGGTATCGTAAGAAACTGTACGGTGGAGACTGTGATGTTTAAGGCTCCTTGAATTTATTCCAATGTATTAAGGAATTTTAAGAAAAAGACCAAAATTCCGTGTTATAGTTATCAGTAGTTCAAGGCTTTGATACTTTAAGCCGGATTTTGGTACAGCATTGAGAAGTTCGAACTGCTCCAACACAAAAGCCCTTTTATTCCTAGAAGTTGCCCCCAAACTCAGGGTTATTAGCATTGGTATGAATCACAAATTTGTCAAGTCACCACGTAGCAAGCAATTCAGATCTGCCTTTTTTATTTGCAAAATTAAGTAAGGTGGATTTGCTTATAACATTTTCAATAACATAACTTTAATTAAAAGCTTAGTTACGTCGCATTTTTTAATGTTACACAGGAGTCCTTAACATGTAATCTTTGACTTACCCTTTTTTAAACTCAGGAAAATTAAGGCATGGGTCAGCAATTATTTTCCTCAAAACAGTTAGGGGGTGGTCTACGTTCTGAGGCTTGGTTCATAACAACATAAACTTTTGGGAGACAAATACACATTCTAAAGTGATTATTTTTGACTTGTCAAACTTATGCAAATTAGGTCACGTGACTTGATACGGCCAAAAAATCGTAGAAATTCTTTAAGCAAAAATGGGAACAGTTTGCAAAAAGAAGGTTTCAACAGAACTGGTACAGGACAAGTCCTAATGACAACAGCAAAGGAACTGTGCTTGGCAGTTGTTGAATAGTTCATTATTTTTGGAAATAAACGGTTTCCTCTACTAGTACCCAGTCCTCTGATAAAAGTGATTTGTCTTTTTAAAAGTTTCTTTTTAAGTATCTTAACTTTTCCAAGCGCAGAAACGATTTATCTAATGACCCTTAACTCATGAAACTAACATCAAAGTTAAAGGACATAAGAAAAGTGTTCCCATTTAACAAAAGAGATTTTTTGGTTTGAAGAGGTCACGTGACCTAATTTACATATTTTCGACATTCCAAATTGACACAAACTGTCAACCTTTTGACCTGGCAAAGTTTCCTGTTGCTACAACTGAAGCTTCAAAATATACACTACCCCCTAACTTTCCGGGTGAATAACTGGAGGCCCTTGCCTTAATTTGCTTGAGAAGGCTGCAGTTTTTTTTTTTTTGAATATTTACCTCAGGAAAGGAAATAATTTAGCATTTGACCAAGGGCTTGCTAATGTTTGACTATCTTTTTTTTACGAAAAGGTAGCAGAATTCTTCGTCATTTGTAGCTTTCCAGGACACATGACAGATCTAAACAAGGTTGATGTTCGAACCGAAAATGTACATTGTTTCATTTAAGGTATAGCTAGAGAGTTCCCTGTATAGAACTGTTTCTATAGAGGTTGTCTTACCAAAACGTAAAAGCGCACGCGACAATGTGAGAAAGTATTATGGGTAATGCTTCCTAGTCACTGTGAACTTCAATCAAACAACGCCAAAATATTAGTACCCCTTGTACCATTTGCATCGTTGGGTGCGCTTTTACGCTTTCCTGAAAAAATCTTTTTTGGGAACGGCTGTATTCTGCCACTGATTGTCCTGTTTGTTGTGATTTCCAGCACGCGGTGACCTCATTTCTCTTACTGTATCTCTAAATTTAAAGGATTTTTAAAAAAGGATTTTAAAATAAACGCAGGGATTGAAACAGGAAATATTAAAAACAGCTAGCGTGCTAAAGTTCATTAAAAGAGTTTTGATGAGACTCCTTAACTGCCAAGGGTCCTGTTTGTCATCTTTCCTTATAACTCATATGCGCCTAAAAAGTTGACGGTGTGGTCACCTTCTACAGTCCCGTGACCCAGGAGTCTCACGGCTACCACGCTTCCCTTTTTCATTACAAACACCGCTCCAGAGTATGTGGCTTCTTCGCCCTTCACAACTTTAGAGAGGTAAATATTCCCGTCGACTAGTATCTCAAATCCAGTCCTGTCGTTATCGGTTTGAAGGAAATGGAACTGACAGTAAACAAAGTAGCGGCCATCTCGTGGTATTTCCAGTGAGTCGTTTGTTGATTTCACTCCTCCAGCGAGATGGGAAGTTGGACATGTGGAACACCAGCGAGAGAATTCTGTACATTAAAAACGAAAAAAAAAGTATTACGTTGTAAATAATTTAATGGGTAAATCTAAAACTTATTATAACTTATAACTCTTATTGAGTAAGAGAAAATTCGATAAAAAAAAATGGGGGTCACCGTGCTGTTCATGAGTTTCAGAAGCGCTTAAAACTAAAATTAAGGGTTTTTAAACAGGTCATACTGTTGCTATGGTAACCAAATCAACATGTTAACCAATGATAAGCAAGTTTTTCGATACCATGATTGTGGCATCAACCGATGTAGTGTGGTTACAATGGCCCATCAAAATCTTCGTCTTGGAAAGTGCTGGAAACTGTTTTGAGTCACCTTAAGGTGAACCTGAAACCACTATTTTTGCATCACTTGTCAAACAGTGGTAGTATCCATCTTTCAAAGTATATATAGCTGTTAGAAAAGTGCTGGAAACTGTTGCCAGCCTCCTTTAGTATTTGCAACTGCCATTTATACAACGCATTGATAATGTTAAAAGCTAGACTCACGAAGACCGTCTGAGAAACGAAATGGTCCTCCATCTCCAGTCAAATGCCCAGAAGGCTTCTGCTTAAAAATAATAATACCTCACATTAAAAGACTTCAGTATACCTTTATGTACATTTTATTTCCGATCCAGTGCAACCCGGAAAGAACGATCAAATATGATCGGTCGTTACCTTGAATTTTCTCTAGTTTTAAGTGCATCCCATGAAAAGTCGATTAGAAAATTAGTTTTACAACTCGGTATTCAAAGCAGCAAAGCATATTACGAGTATAAAAGGAGTAGAAACAAATTAAATATGTCCGTCAATCAGTCAATCAATCAATCAATCAATCAATCAATCAATCAATCAATGAGAAACGGAGAATTTATTATCGTTCCTGGTAATTTTCTTTTCTCCCAACATTTGATAATCAGTTAAGCTTCAATTCTCTTACCTCACTGCCCTGAGAAGCATCGTCACGCATGCCTGAGGCTTCGGGACACTTCTAAAATAAGTTAATAATAAATTAATATACTAACTGGCCCGAAAACGCATTAAAATCGGTAATGATTCCATGTTAATCACTGAACAAAGAGGGAAGACTGATTAGCCGAAGAAAAACATTTGTCTACTAAGCGTTTATGTTAATGATTTTGCCAAGCATTTTTTAATGCGTTTTGCTGTTCAGTCGGATATTTTAGTGAGGTGAAAACATGACAGAGCGTTCATTCAACAGGGTAGATTTGGAAAAAGTTCGCTTTAGGCAAGCTACAATGTCAGTGATCTTGCAGTGCCTCTTACCGAACACCATGTTTCCATGCACATATGCCTTGTGAACTGTTTTAATTGATAAAATATCACTTATTGTGACCATATTTTATTGGGTATTGAGTCCTTGTAGTGTGCTTATTTTGGCTTCCAGAGAGGCTCACTTGGTCGTAGTTCTGGATAACAAACTTTGAAGCAAACTCCCTTCTCGGCTAAGAATGTGAAAGCAACTAAGTATTATTATTTTTATGAAACATACCTTTGATCCCGAGAATCCAGAAGGTCCTGGCGGACCAGGATATCCGGGATCACCCTAAGGAAAGAAAATGTACTACTTTTTATCATATTGTTCTATCGTCACCACACAGCGAGCTGGCCTCAGTACGACTGGACAGTTTGAATTCAATCGGTCTGCTAAATGCAATCCCACCCCGCGCAAAATCATTAGTTCATTCAACGAAATCAACGTCTTTATAGAAGATAAATCCTCAAATAATTCTTATCAAACAAGCGTTTAACTTGTTAGACTGAGGCTTACTGAACAAAACATGTCTATCGCTTTTTTACCTTGAGACCATCTCTTCCATCTCTACCGTCTTTTCCATCTTTCCCATCTCTGCCATCTTTTCCTTTTAGCAGGGGAGCCATCTTCCTAACAAAACTTTCAAGCCACATTGGATTGAACTCCAAAGGCTTTGCGTCTTCAGACTTTTTTGACAGTGATATAACATCCTATAAGAAAAAGAAAAAAAAAAGAAAATGAATAAAGGGAAGGTGTTGAGTATTTTCAGTGCTGAAATACGTCAAACTCGAAAGACTGTGTTTGACCACATTCGAGTCAAAATAAAGTTAAGTATTATGTCTTTCCACAAAAAGAGAAGAGCTGTTAAAAATACGACGCACAGCGCAGTATTTTTGACGCACTCTGAGGTGTTTGGAAATGTAGTCAAACACTGTTTTGAGTGTTTGATACATCTTCTCAGTGGAAACTAAAGCTTAGGGAAAAAAAGGTAGAATTATAATCGTAACAATATATATCCAAACACTGTCACGGTCATGATTTCCTCTGTTTAAACTTTATGAATTATCAATAAGTTTAAGAATTTTTTTCCTTTTCCTCCCTGATGCATATAGCGTACTGTTTGTAATATAAGTAATACATTTTGTTGTTCCACTTACTCTTTCCTTTACATCGTTTGATGTTCTTTTGTGCACCCTTTGTTCATTTGGAAGTCCAACCATGGCTTGCTGTAGCCTGACTGGACTTGTGTCAACACCCATGTAGTCGTTTAACATACCCAAGCCATCAGGAATCTGACGTTTGTCGATTGAATGTTCTCTCTCCTCTCCAGATGATTTTTCCTCCAGTCTTCGTTTCCTTGCCAAACTGGCAAATTTGTCGTGGTAATTCTCATTCATCTGGTCGTCGTATCTAACATCAACGCTTCGTCGCCTCCTCACAAGGTGCAAAGCTTCGTGAATTAATGCACTTGGATTGGCTGCAAGTTCTCTAGCTTTATGCCTAGTCAAGCGTGAGGCAGCGGTACTTGCACTGTCGCGAATTTTGTCCCCTTGACATCTCACCACAAAAATTGTAGTGGCTATCAGAGTTAGCAAAATCGTGGATCGCCTTGAAAATCCCATCGTCGTTGTTTAGTGCAGGTTTAGGTAAATACTAAAGGAGGGACAGAAAACAAAATTGCGAGAGATGAGCTACAAATTTCAGTTACTACCTACCAGTTTGCTATTCCTGCTACCTTGTTTAAATGTCTGCATAGTCCCTACAGGCTTACTGACTGAATGATGGAAAGAACCCACTGTTCTTGAGACACCCACCGTGAACCAATTGACTACACCTACTGACCGCCCCGAACGATTTAACAACAATTACTTTTATTTATTTCAGTAACCATAACAGTCTGATCATCACCCAGTGGCTTCCCATGCATGACTAACGATGACCTGAAATGACGTTGTTCTGCTTCTATCCCTTCGTGGGATGTACCCGTCTGTTCATTAAAGTAGAAAAAGTTATTTAAGAATGATGCTAAAACTTATCTTCTCAAAATACAACTAGAGAGACAAGGCTAGGGTCAAAGCCAAGCTTCCCGGTCAGCTTATAATGCATAATCTATAGAGGTCACCGTACCTTACCGAGACAAGGTCACACTTCAAGTTAATTGAGTAAATTACGGACTACTTGGAAAACCTCAGGGGAACCTTTTCGATCGTATCCGTGCCATACCTGTAGTATAACACATGTTCATTTATTGCACCAGGTTATTCACAGCGTCGCATGTAACGGGGTTAAATCAATGGAAAAAAAATATCAATATCAAAAAATATCAAATATTTTGGTTGGGTTCATGATACGTACTTGAAGCAATGGCAACAATTGGTTTCACCAGGCTGTTCACAGCGTCGCATGTAGCGGGGTTATATCAATAGAAAAAAAAAAGCGTATCTATCAAATCTTTTGGTTGGGCTCGTGACACTTGAAGCGGTAAAGCGGTCTTGACAAGGGCAACAAGGGGTTCACCGTAAATTAAGAGACCAACAGAGTCAAGAAGCCGTAGAACCACCTGCTGTTGGTGATTTCAATTAATTCAATTACAGCGAGGCCGACGTTTACCCGCGTCCAAACAATAGCTGATAGCAAACAAAGACCTTCGTTGAAACTGAGAATAGAATAATTTTTCGGTGCAAATGCTGATGCAATTATACAACAGAGACTAGCATTGAAATATTGTCACTTTTAAACCCCTTCTGTGAATCAGACAGCCCTTAAGCAGGTTGACCACGGGCGGTCAACGGATCATTTGAACAAAATAATATGGGGCGAGCGCCATATTGGTTAATGTTAGGTTACTATTTAATTCATATAAGGGGCAGTTTTGAAAAACAATCTTACTTAGTTTTCCAAAAATAAGTTCTAAAAATTAAGACCGTTTACAAACTTTCCACTAGTTCAGTAGCAACTTTAAAGTAACGCGCCATTTCCAGAACCTTTTTAACTCTTGTGTAAAAATATTTATATCTCAGCGCTAGATGAATAGCGTGAAAGGGAGGCGATAAAAGAGGTATCACAGTAAGGCTACTCGTAGTTTACTGCTACTGCTGCGATAGAATAATCACTTTTTGATTTGGATTTAAACCTCTGAGTCTAGCTCACTTGCAATAATGCCGTTCGACTCCGATTACCTACCAGCCGAGAGAACCATGACAACGCGCGCAACTCCCACATCGATAAGAATGAACAGGTGTTTATCTTTAAGGTCGGGGTAATGCTGTAAATGTCTTACATCTTTGATATCGTTAACTATCGGCCCTACAAAACTGATATTTCCCCTGAGGAAGGAATTTATGCCAGCATAAAAAAAATGCTAATTGGAATCAGCTCTGGTGCCAATCACATTAGCTTCTTTGGCCACTGCCGTCTTCTGAAGCAGGTACTCAAGTGTTAAATCAAATTTAATAACCGGTGTTTTCCGAAAAAAAAGCGATAGTCAACTCCGAGCCTTTTGTAAAATTAAACGAATGAAGACTTACCTGGACATTACCCCGTCACGTTTAGTCCGGATTTCTGCATCCTAAAGAGTGCTTTGGAGCATTTTACAGTCGGCGATATCCACTGCGTGCTTCGTTAAACTCGAATGTACTTCTTTTGAAGCATTACCTATTCTTACACAGACTTGGCAGGTGGCTGTCAGCCTTAAAGTTGGGAAATTAACTCCTTAACCGGGTTTACATTAAGCATTTTCATCGAAAATAGTGAACATGTTGAGGTTTTGAGGTGGAATGAACACAGCCTTTTACAAGCGAAGACGCAATGCAGTGGCATCTGGCATTTCCATTTTTGGGGGGTTGGATGTAGCGAAAAGAAGACAAGTTTTCATGCTTGATCAGGGCTATTTTCTGTCATAATCAAATGTTTTTCGATTTTGCTACGCAAGGTCAGATTCTTACAATTGCATTGCCTTCTTTTTAGTGTTTTGTACGACATTTTCCAACGGTTGAGCCAGCGGTCCATAACATGTTTGAATACGAGGCAATTTAAATATGTAATTCCGACTAACTAAAATACAATGGAATGTCTATAAACGCTCAAAGGCTGAAAGGAATTTTGAAAAATTTAAACAAGCTTCGTTTAAGACGAGTATGTGTTTGTTTGCCTGTGCTGTTCCTTTACCGCAGCAACAATCCGGGGTTTGGAGTTTAGTTTCGATGAAACCCCGCTAAGAACGTAGGTTCTGCCATTGTGCTTGTCACTTTCGTTTGAAAAGCTGCCACTCTCACCTAATTGAATTGACATGGTTCGTTTGCATAACCATTGACTTAACCCATCGACATGGAACTGCGTGTGAAACCACCGCGAACTACATGTGGATACTATGTTTCGGAGGTAATGATGTAAATAGACAAACAATCCTTAGGGTTTGAGAGTTCGATCTTACCTTGATTGATCAAGCTCACAACAGGTTTTCAGTGTCTGGATGTGTCTTGTTAATGTTCCATAAAACAATCTCAATAAATTTAGAAAACTCGTGTTCGTTCTTAGCTACATGCCTTGAGTCGTATTCTTAGATATACCTGCTGTGTAACTTGATTCGTATCATAACTGCAGTTAAGATGACTTAACACATTTTAAGGACTATCACTTTACTTTGTAAAGTCATTGAATAAACAAAAGTTTATTACATGTTTGTGTTTGTTTTTGTTTGTTTGCTTGTTTGCTTATATTTTATCTTTTCCCACACGGTATTTCCTTATCAAAAAATCAAGAAAAAAGAAGGTCGGTCAATATAATCAAATCAACCAATCAGAATGTTTCATTGCCATACTATATTTTGTACATATTGGACCTGATAAACCTTGTACAGCTCTGTTTAAAATAAATATGAATTCGTACAACCGCAAACATTTATAAACCTATGGTGGTTGAATATCTGTCCATGGTCATCGTTTTTAGCTGTGCAGGCCTGGCTTTGAACGAGTCGTACTGTTAAATAGCTATGCGGTGACCAAATATCATCGGTCCTTGTTCTTGGTTTTTAATTAATTAGGGAAAATTTAATGTATTGACACTCACAGGAACGCAGACCGCCACTACCAAAATACTGCATTGGAACTGGTGACTGGAAGACTCCAACGCCTTGTGGAAGCTCAGTTTGTAGACCGAATTCAATCGGTTTGCTTTTGGATCTCTCAATCCTGAAAGTCGATTTCTTCGCAAAATTACTTTCAATCTGACTTACTAATGAAGCTGATGATTATTACTGTTTTCAAGGGCGCTTCTCTTGCATTGATAATTAAAAATCGCGCTTGACGAACACACACACAGTAAAATTTACGTTACGCTGAAATAAGTTTCTTTTAACCATCTTGTTCAAACGCCCTGACGAAGTCTTTGTTATTAGACGAAACCGGTCGGAGAAAATAAAGCAAGTTGACAAGTTCTGTTGCTGTGTGCTGCTTACAAGCGTTTAGCTATTTAAAAAATGGCCAATCATTTCGAATCAGATTTAAATAGACTTTTGGTTCATTGTGAACCAAGGGAAGTGGAGTCATAGTTATACCAAATACAGGGTGCAATCTTTCATAACTGGACCTATAATTTATGAAATGGCTCAACATAATCCAGCAAGGCTCGTCGCCAAAGATGGATTTTGCTGCAACTACCAGAAATGCAGTTTGTGTTATATACTTACCTTATGTACAAGACAAACTAGAGAAATAATCCAAAATGAGTTTCGTTTGATCGAACTGCATTTTAAGAGGTCGTTGCTTTATTTTAATTGTAAGGTAATTTATGCCACGAGGTACCATCTTGTCGGAAATTTATCATCTTTTTTGTGGTTGGAGTAATTACATTCAGGGAACAAAGTAAGCACAAGCAAGGGACAATGATTAGCAACTATAGCATGCAGATTCCCATGCATGCGAAAGATGATAGATGTTAACCTGCTCTGTATCCTGAATTTGGATTTTAGTGGGAGTCAGAAGCTGCGCCGACCTATATCTCTGCTTGACTTTAAAGTATATTAATACTATTTTAAACAGTAGAGTCATTTTCGGGACCATGCGGGAAACACCAACTTAAAAAAATATGTGGTGCATTTGTGTTAATAAATGCAATGACCCTCTCCCCCTCCCCCCCCCTACCCCCCCCCCCCCCTGGAGACCTTGTCTTATGACAGATTATTCTTTCACTTGGCGACTGAAGCAGAAGGAAGATAGAGTTAATACAACGCCTTATCGACGCCCTAACAAATAGAAACAGAAACTGATCGAGACAAGTGCATCCACGAAACTTCATGCATGGGATTTTTTTTTGGAGCCTCCACCTCGCGATTAAAATGCAATCTAGGCATTATACCGTACGCAAGGCTTTGCAACTGTCAACTCTGAGTTTGATTTATAGTGTTGGCCCTAGAGAATGAATGACTGATTTTGTACCAGGGCGGGAATTTTAATCTAAAATTTTTCCACTGGAAGTTGAATGCCTCCTATGTGTGGGGTTCCCCCCCTCTCAAGTTTAATATTGATAGGTGCAATAATAGTCAACACAAATCTCACTTAGTGGGACAAATTTGTCGTACTTGATATTCCAACCTTGTCGTTCAGACAGGAGGAGCAGACAACGCTCTGCAACACAGCCAATGGTCTGTGGCGGGTTGATTCCCACACCCCTCTGCGACATAGAGTCAATCCAGTAGGTTATCCGTCTCAATCATCAAAACAAACGAGTCTTATAATCCTTGAAATCCATTTGGTTTTTAAAGGAAGAATGGTGAAGACTATCACTGACAGTATCATTATGAAATTTGAGTCATTTGCCACGTCATTAGCCACGCCCCAACTCTAGCTAATTAAATTTAAAATATTTAGAGAGGAAGCCAGGTCAGCCTTAGCTGGTTTTCATTCGGATCCTCTATACTGGTCAAATTGACATTTGGAAATGTTGGTTTTTTGTGGAGGGAGAAAAACCGGAGAACTTGAAGGAAAACCCTTGGAGCAAGGCGAGAACCAACAACAAACTCAACCCACATATGGCACCAGGCCGGAATCGAACCAGGGCCATATTGGTGGGAGGCGAATTCTCTTTCCCCCACGTCATCCCAGCTTCCGGCTGACTTATATGTACAACTGTACAAGACAACTAAATTAGCCTGACTCGAAATAAAAAGCAATGTTAGAACAAACGATATCAGGGTACGTTGGCGGTAGAATATATCCGTTTAGTGTCACAAGGATTGTATACGGAAGTAGACAACTAGGTCAAAAAGCAGAGAGCTATTGAGTCTACTGGCAGTTTTGAGAGCCACTGACCTAAATTCATTCAGCCAATTAAAGCGCAAGTTAGGCCCAGTTCAGACGCCGAACTTTTCATGAGCCGAACTTAATTCGAATTTGGACCGACCCAAATTATCAAAAGTACACCTGTTGATTCAGACGTCGAACTTAATTCGCCGAACTTTA
>Ga0126339_10002114_pt1 | contig 14088 bp, 5 predicted proteins | sample OrbTmetagenome_2_FD_92532 | JGI IMG/M metagenome (GOLD analysis project Ga0126339, IMG submission 92532) | Coral microbial communities from Petempiche,Puerto Morelos, Mexico - Orbicella T R C metagenome | ecosystem: Host-associated > Invertebrates > Cnidaria > Coral | place: Petempiche,Puerto... | reverse complement strand
TCTTGTTTTTTGGAAGGGTATCTTTAAAAATCATTAAAATAAATTATTCCTCCCCATAAATTTTTTTTTTTGGGGTTTTCCCCTTCCCCCCCCCCCCCCCCTGCCACCCCCAATCCTGTTTGTTTAGCCTTGACATAATAATCTTGATTGATCATCATACTTCAAATTAGTTTCTTTAATTCACTTGTCAGGATTCAAAACACCAGCAGGCGTGTTTGCTGTGAGTGGCCTGCATGTGCTACCTGTGTGGCTATATGGACTCAAGTCACACTTGTGGACACCGTTCATGTCACACCATTTACAATTGGGAGTGACTGGTGTTTTAGTTTCTGGCAGAGCTCTTTGTATGGCTGTTGAAGTAAGTGTGATGACAAGTTGCATGAATCACAATGAGAAGACTTCTTAACTGGTTTGCTCTTCTGTGGCTTGAAGTTGAGCTGAAACTCTCATAAGGTCATTAAGAGGATAGGTTTACTCACTCTCTTTCCTCTTACCAATTTCCCTAAGCAAATCAAGTGAACTGCACCATACTAACTTTGGTCAAATGAGGAAGGAGTATGTGTATTCTAAGCTAATTATATAACAACTAGTTGTACCTATTGGTAAATGCCAACGAACAAATGAACCATTGTCAATGAGGATAATGGTTGTTTAGCAAGTATTTTACATATACATCAATGTAACCTATGACTCTGGGAGAAGTACGTTATTTATTTGTAAACCCAAGTGAGCCTCTCTGAACAAATGGAATGAACTGATAACTTCATGTAGACACGCAAACAAATTTCTCCTGAAAAATGCTAAATCTTAAATTTTATAAATTTTATAAATTTTATAGCTTCACTTGTCACAAAATTTTATAGCTTATCTTGTCACGCAATAGTAACGGAGTTTATTTATTTTTAATCTCCTACTTTCCATTGTTTTGTAAAAGCGTTCACTTATTGTAGCTATCATATTTCCAACAGTTGTGTGCGTACTTCAAATCAGTGTTACGATGTAATTTCGCATTTAGCAATTTTATCTGATGAGTGCTGCCCACAAGTTGTGTAGTACCAAACTAGATACAGTCGAACCTCCCATAAGCGACCACCCAAAATGTCAAGCCTAGGTGGTCGTTTATATGAGGTGGTCGCTTACGAGAGCTTAGACCATACTGGGTCAAAATTTTGCCTCATTACATATGGTAACTGCAGAGACTTACCCTGTGTTTTAAACGCTTTATTCATTGGAAAAGTTAATTTCGAGAAAAAATCTGATTCTTCCCGTCTAGACATTTCCATCCCCTGTACTATCCAGGAACGCGACAATGTTAGAACACCTTATTATCCAGTTTCCACTCTATTATCTGTTAAGTGCTCGTCTACGGGAGGTTAAAAACAGAAGAAAATTTCAAACTTTTAGCTCTATAAGTGGTCGTGGTCGCTTATGAGAGCTGGTCATCTACAAGAGGTTCCAAATATAGTAATTTGACTTGAAAACTTTTGGTATTTTGGAAAACTGGTCGTACCCTGGTCCCAGAGGTTTTTCTTGATTTTTCTTATTTTCGGGAAGCGGCTAACACAAGTCGCGAATAAAATTCTTGCCACTTTGCGACTTGTGTTTTCACTGCTTTGCGGCTCTCTTGCAGCTCTCTCATGCAGAGAAAAATAAAGAAAAACCTCTCGGACCAGGGTGAACTGGTCACTGAGTAGAGGTGGTCGCAACTGGAGGTTTGACTGTAGTAATAAAATGCCAAGTCAAATCTACGTTTGATCAGTTCGTCATCTGTTATATATATGTGTAGATGTACTGAATTGTTGCCAAGGAAAGGACAGACATGAAATGGTTTTGGTAGAATTTAATTTATATTTGTTTGAAATGTTTAAAATTTGAGCAATTCTAAATAATGTTTTGGTTTTGTCATGGACAAATTTTTTCAGCTTTGGCATACTATATATTAAAGTTTGGTCTCCTCACATGGGCATGGTTGTTCAAAAAACCAGATACTTGGCAGTCAAGAATTTTAAACCATGAGCTAGTACTTGACTATTATGAATGTTTTATTTTTTAAATTCATATCTATTATGAAGACACTTTTTTTTTAAAAACTGGCCGTCGAATATTGAATAAGCTACTTTTTAACAGTAGCTTAGCCAACAGTTCTAAGAACTTCAATTCTCTGCAGTCACTCAGTACCTATTGACAATGTCACGCAACCTGGGGTGAACTTTCGTTGTGTTATGTGCTTCCATGCCAAGGTGGTGAATCCTATGGTATTTATACACAGAGGTCAAGCATTCTCAGCAGGTTTGAATGGAAATTATGGTGGAAAAATGAAAATAATTTCTGACTGCTGGGTAAACAGTCAATTGAGAAATGCCCATGAGTCACACAAAGCTTGGACAATTTGTGACTTGGAAACCCAAAAATTGGCTCGTCCCAAATGTCAACAACATCAGCCTACATCCTGATATGACCAAAAAATCTCACAGCACCGGAAATGTTCACTTACGCAAAATCAAGCTAAGAAAATCTGAGAACTTTTCTGGGTAACCTGCTGCATAAACCTCCACACTATGTATGTTGCTTTATAGCTGCCTCCTCGTCAGACTCGTGTTTTCGCCTGTCTGACTTGTTGGCAATAATGTATCCTGTTTGTTTCTTATGGTTACTGTACAGACTAATTTATACAAGATTTGTTTACAATACTCATGCTTAAATTAAGTTCATTGTAAGAAAGAACTCTGCAACATCCGTTCCAATGAAGAGTAAATAATAACTATAGATATGTGTTCAAATATTAGAATATTGATCAGTACTTGTTATGACACTCCTGCTCATAAAAATACTTTTTTGATAGGTTTGGTTTATTACAAGCCACATAAAAGATCTGCTAGCAGATCATGAACAGAAAGTACCATCACCAAGTGCAGATCCCTTGATTGAAGATGCTACCTAGAGATACATGCTAAAGTTCTACTACACCAAAATGGCATGATGAAATCTTGGTTTGGCTGGATGGCTGAAATTGAGCATACCTGATGCACTGAAACATGCCTCATGTTTTACACTTTCATACCTGTTACTATTATAAAGGAGATGTGACAAACAGTTTATGCCATCATTTTTGTAACATGCACCTAGAAGTTGCAAAGGAAGGCAGCTGCAGCCTTAACTAAATGTGAAATGAATGTTAATATACTTGACCTACAAGCAAAAAATGCTATATGGTGCAAAAGAATTAAAGGCCAAAACGAAAAGCCTATTACTGGTAAGTGCTGTACTGTGGTGACAACCTCCTGGGATAAGGCCAGAAAGAAGCATAAATAGGCCATTTTGGTATTTTTGGTAAACTTTAGACTGGAAGTAGCTTGCAACTGAGGCTAATGTGGGAAGTTTTTTTGTTTTATACCGAGAATGAAAAATGGCCTATTGTACCATTAATAAGCCATTGTGGAGAAAAATGTAGAAGTCAATGGTTTAAGAGAAAGTATTTTAATTTTATTTAGATATTTTACTGACTTTAATGGTTATCACAACTATTAAAAACTTGAAAAGGATGTTAATTAGTCCATAACACTTGGAATTTTGAAATTTAGTAGTAGCTCTCAAATGTTGCCTGCCCTGGGCAAGTGTTAGTTTACTCTTCTTTTTATTGAGTCAACAGGCGACATGCCTGAACCCTTGCCCATTGGGCAAGTGAGAATGAAAAGTCACTTGCCTTGCAAAAAAAATTACTTGTCCCATATGACTGGATGGCACTTGCTTTACTGGGACAGAATTAATGGGTTATTGTAGAAAGATGACCTATCTAGGGAGCTGGCCATTAGTAGAGGCTCATCCTGGGAGGCTCAGCTCCTGGTAGGGGTACTTCTGGGTTAAATAGGTTGTGCAGCCCCGAAGGGTAATGGTTTTTCAGCTGTTTTGGTCATAAATAGGGTATCAATTTTGGCCATTTTGGTCATAAGTAGGGTATGGTTTTTGCACTCTAGTCTTAAATTAAGTGTGTTTTTAAGGTGAAACTACGTTTTCATCATTATTGATAAGACCATCAACAAAAGCCCTTCACAAATTATGTTTATGGGAATTTAACATTGGGCCTGAACTAAGGAACTAATAATAAGTCAGGTCTGAAACTGGGTATTGATTTAAGGATCATGTCATAAATAGGGTATTGAATTTTTGGTCACGTCATAAATAGGGCAGAGAAAATTGCAGATTTTGGTCATAAGAAGAGTGAGGGTTTTAGGAAGTGGGCCACACAACCCCACCCAGTTTTTGTGGGAGTACCCACCCCGAGGCTCAGCTGTATATCTCACAGTAATTGTTAAATTATCTGCAACTGACAAATCAGTTGTATGCTGTAGAAATGCTAGGGGTGGTAAAGGTGTTCTTGAGATTTTTGAATGTGCCTTGTCAAATGATCTTTCCTCCCTTTGGCCTCGTCAGTCTGGCTACTTTTGACATAATTTTTTTACAAAAAAAATGTCTTACAAGAAAATCAATACAGCTCCTGGCTCCAATTGTTGAAAGGGTGGATACAGCTATCCATTACACAGCCACAGAATAGTGATTTAATCTGTAGCATTAGATATGAAAAGAAATAGATGTCCAAATATTAGCAAATAGTTGTACAAACCTTGTGCTACTTTTTCAACCAAATATCAGTAGTAGATCCATACTAATTCTGAGCAGCTCACACAAGTTTTCCCGTGCTTTGATTTGGCGAAATCGGAATGTATTTGCATGGAGTTCAAATTGGTTTTCAATTTGGTTTTGTCCTGAGTCTGACTCCTCTGTGATTGGCCAAAGTGATTACTTTGGTCTTGGTTTTACAATACTTAGTTGAAAAGCATTCTTTAACCCAACATTTTATACATGGTCAATTTGTGGAAAAGTCGCTAAATTTAGTGATGTTGTTGCTTAGTTCGTGTCAAAAAAGCGAAGCAAAATGTTATAGGCAATCCTGATTGTGCCATATATAAAGGATATTTCATGACGCTTATATCAAATCTTAGACATGTTGGACACGGAAGAATCATGGCTGGGTTGATGAATTTTGCTCTGAAAATCCTCGTCGACTTTTTTGATAAATTCGGTCTCGTTTACAAAAGAAATGTTGGAACCTTCTTAAGCTACAAGCTTGGTAAAGGCCACACAGTAACCCTTCCTCCGTCAACACCACATTTGACGATAAGTCCTACTTTTCTTGAAGGCAAGAGAGTTCTTTTCGTGGGAGATGTTCATGGTTGTTTCGACGAGCTCAAAGAGTTGTACGATAAATGTGCATATCCTGGCACGGATATTGTTGTAGTCTACGTGGGTGACCTTGTGTACAAAGGTCCGAAGACTTTGGATGTAATTCGCTTTGTGAGAGAGACCGGCTCGTTCTCTGTCAGAGGGAATCATGAACAGTCGATTTTAACAGAAATCCTTCATAAAAGAAGAAACGAACCCGTTAGAGATAAACGGAGAATTGTTTACGACCTAACCCTGGAGGATGAAGAATTCTTGGAAAATCTTCCCTTCACGATAAGCATTCCTTCGTTGAATGTGCTGGTAGTTCATGGTGGTTTGCTGCCAGGGGTACCCCTGACGGAGCAAGACCCCTTGGGTATGATCTTCATCAGAAACTATAACCCAGAGAAATTTCAAGGAACGGCGAGCACAGGCGATGGTTTTGCTTGGGCGTCCGTATGGAATGGTCCCCAACATGTTGTATTTGGACATGATGCTCGGCGGGGGCTTCAGTTGCATGCACATGCAACTGGTATTGACACTGGATGTGTATATGGTAATCATTTGACTGGTATTCTGGTGGAGGATGGGGTATGGAACAACAGAAAATTAATCCAAGTCAAAGCAAAAGAAAAGTACACCCCAAAAGAAAGCTGAAATACTTTGTCTTGACATGCATTTTTCTGTGAAATTGACTTAAACTTGTGTTTCCACAAATGAGAAGGTTGATCAAACCACAGTGATAATGTTATATATGTTAGCAATTTATTCATCTCTCATCTGATTGCTCTTCCCTTGTGGAACAATGATATGGGGCGGCGAGGACTCCCATATAAAAAGGACAGGGTGTTCATCTGAAAATGTTTTGAAATGAACCCCTAGGAGGAACCAAGATCCTGTTTTGTGGGTGTGGCGTGGAGTGGCTTGAAACTTTTTTCACCCCTAAGAGGTACCAATTCTAAAAAAAAAAAATCATGTCCTGTCATATTTCTTTTCGGTTTGATACCCTAAAAGGTACCACAAAAACTCCTGCTGTGGACCTTTTGAGACTAAACACTCTAAGAGGCACCAAATCCGTTTTTTAAACACCTGAAAGGTATGATGAGCACCCCCTTCATCCTTTTAATGGGATTCTTCCCCGGTTTTTTTGTGAACATGCTGTTGTTATTCAATCTGGGTATTGGGTATCAATTAAAATGTTAAAAACAGAAACATCGACACATGAACCCTCTTCCCCAAGGCACAGGACTTGCCTACTTTGTACCTAGATGCCTCTCGTTTTGCAAAGAAAGCAGAATGGGCTAGATAAGTTGGTCAATGGCCAAGATGTGTTCTTTATTCAGCCAACAAAGTCTGGAAAATTTGAATCATGTGGTGCCAGAATGTCAGAGTCAGCAAAGAGAGGGAGCTAAGGAGGCAAAAGTCAAATTGAGGTATTGTTTGTGAAGGAAAGCGACACCAGTCTCTGGTGATGCCTAACAAAAATATCTTTTCAAAGCCAACACAAACCAAACTAGTAAAAGATTCAAGGCAAATTACAGGGTGTCAACTTAACAGCGGAAACCATGTAGACCTACATGTGACCTTCGACAAAACATTTGGTACACCCCACCACAGTCCAACAGCTTTGCTCTACTTAAGGTGGCCAAACACAATTTTCATGCATGCTCTCACTTATGTGATTCAGTGTGCGTCAATACAGTGATCATTTTATTTGGTCAATGCCTGTGCTATCTGCTATTTTGTGTTCAAAATTGAACACAGCATATTTATGGTTTTAGTCTTTTATTAGAAATATATGTAACAAAAGGTAATGATGCAAAAAAACCTAGCAATTCAAACTCTTTTCTTTGTTACGAAAAGAACCCAGTCAAATGCAGCACATGCGTAGCAAGTCAAAAATTATGACTGAAAGTGCGATAACTTTCTCAGAAACACGCCTATTTCTCGAGAACCAGTCATTCAAGTTTTACGAAAGTTGGCACGAAAATGCTTTGGGAGTATCCTAGATATTCCAGTTAACCTTCTGACAAGGGATAATTAACAATAATATTTCTGTTAAATTATTATTAAAATAGTGTTGACTTGTGGGCATCGTTACAAGCTTGTTGCATGCAAATGTTAAAGAAAATCTAATGACTAGATTTTCTGCAGATAAACAAAACCCATTTTAAAGGCCTGTTTATATTTATTCATGTTGCCATAGCAATGGCACATATGTCAGCTTAACTATCAAAAATCTGAAGTTTGCGTTGTTAACTTGCATGTGGCCATCTTTGGTGACCTAAGGATCAAGGGTTTTATAGAAAGAGGTGAATGAAACACAGGTATCAAAAATTGTGTTCAGCCTGGCACCTTGAAAGAAGCTTTTTCTTAGAACACAGCATGTAATGCCCTTCCACGGCATTAATGTGAAACAATATAGGTTAAGACCATTTTTTTTTAATGGCAAAGTACAAAATTAATGTTTTGTGCTGTACGTGTCGTGGACCTGTCCAGGTTGTAATCAGATGACGTTTCCAGCAACCAGGAGCACCACATGAATTTCATCATGAATTTACCTTGCAGACATGCTTTGCCGCTCACGCATCCAGCCGTCTCTTCTTGGGGAGGAACGTAGACCAGACAAGAGAGCGCCATGGAAATCAAGCCTATATTTTCCTTAGAGTAAATTTTTTGCTGTAATTTATTCTTTATAATTGAATTGGGAGGTGTGACTACCTAGTAATAGTTTATTGGTACCCAGGATTCTGGACCATCAGCCAAGCTTTGAGCCCTGGCCATGTGTTGTGTTCTTGGATAAAACACTTTACTCTTACAATGCCTCTCTCTCTCTGTCTGGTTGGGGGAGTGCTGCTAGGACACTGAAACCTTTACCCTATACCAGGCACCAAAACCCCATTCCTTATCCCAGACTAGCTATTTTCCATGCAGAAACCTTTTTACAATAATTAGTCCAACATAAGCTAACTAAACCAACTCATACAAAGTCACTTCCGAGTTTTAAATTTTACTATTTATCACTGGTAAAGAAGCCTGTTTTAAACTAAATTATTTAAAGACTGGCCACTTTCCGGTAAGTTATACCCTATTCTTGACAAAAACTGTCTGATTTCTATACCCTAATTCAGACTAATGGGGAACAGCACAACTACTTGCCTAACTCCAAATGAGAATTTTATCACATGGGAGGATGGGTTAATGACCAAAAGGAAGCCTGTTCTCCGATAGAGTCGTTGGCTACACCCAAATCTATTATGAAGATAGAAACGTGGAACGTCCGAATGATGTACTGAATAGGGAAAACAGCAGTTGTAGCAAGAGAGATGAGGAAATACGACATCGATATACTGGGAATCAGTGAATGCAGATGGGCTGGTTTTGGGCATATGAGGGTACAAACAGGTGAAACGTTGCTGCACTCAGGAAGGGATGATGATGCACACCTGAGCGATGTAGCCATGTTGTTGAGTAGGAAGGCAGCCAGCTGTTTAATTTCTTGGTCACCTGTGAATGATTGAATTATCACTGCATGGTTCAACTCGCATTATATGAGAACTAGCATTGTCCAAGTGTATGCTCCCACAAACAATGCCGAGGAAGAGGCAAAAGATGTCTTCTATGAGCAGGTACAGAAAGTCCTTGACAAAATCCCAAAACATGATATAGTGATCCTGATGGGGGATTGGAATGCGAAGGTTGGAGATCAACAAGATGGTGAAGAAGGAGTGGTGGGCCACCACGGACTGCATGGGGAGAGGTCAGAAGATGGGGAACGCTTCCTCGAACTGTGCGCAAGCAACAATATGGTCATCACAACCACTTTGTTTCCCCATAAGGATATCCACAAGCACACATGGGTATCACCAGACGCCTGCACCAAGAACCAGATCGATTATATGGCCATGTGTGGAAAGTTTAGATCAGCACTAGACACCTGTGCATTTTGTGGAGCCGATGTCAACAGCGATCACCACCTAGTCATCGCAAAGATCAAGTTGCGGTTGTGCAGAGTTGAGAAGAACAAAAACAGATTAAGGAAGTACAACACCGCCAAGCTCAAAGTGCCTGAGGTGGCACAGAGTTTTAAAATCGAACTTTGGGACAGATTTAGCTGTCTATCAGATGATGAGGCCAATAACAGTGATGATCATGCTCAAGATGTGGAAAATGACTGGAAGATCAAGCAAACTTACCAAAAGACAGCTGAAAAGGTTCTGGGGTTTCAGTCAAGGTCAAACAAACCATAGATCAGTGCTGAAAGCTGGAAGAAAATAGATGACAGGAAAGAGTTGAAAAGGAAAATGGATTCCACCAGATCAGAAAGGGTCAGGGAGCAGCTCAGAAATGCATATTCAATCAAAAACAAGGAGGTGAAGAAACAGCTCAAGAAAGACAAGAATGACTGGGTAGAGGTCGCTGAGGAAGCACAGAAAGCTGCAGAGCAGGGCCACCTTAAAACAGTTTATAACACTACCAGGAAACTGTCAACCAAGAAGGGCAAGACCATGGATATGATAAAGAGCAAAGAGGGAGTGCTGCTGACAAAACAAGATGAAATTCACAAACGATGGAAGGAGCATTTCCTTGAAGTCTTGAATCGTCCAGCACCTGAAGATACAGGAGAGTTTGATGACCAGGATGTAATTCCTGAATCTGAAGCAATTATTGACGTTGATGCACCAACAAAGGCTGAAATCTATGCAGCCTTTAAGGAGATGAAGAACGGAACCGCTGGGGGTGGGGTTTGATAGTTTGACCATTGAGATTCTAAAGGCAGATTTGGAAACATCTGTGGATGTCTTACACTACTTCTTGCATAAGGTGTGGGAGCAAGAACAAATACCGGAGGACTGACAACGGGGATTGATAGTGAAACTACCAAAGAAAGGCAATCTCACCGAATGCAACAATTGGAGAGGCATAACGCTTATGGTGGTTGCAGCAAAAGTTCTAGGCAGAATCATAATTACACGAATACGGGATGGAACTGATAATAAATTGTGCCAAGAACAGGCAGGTTTCAGGAAGGGCCGCGGTACAACGGAACAAATATTTATACTGCACAATATCATTGAACACTGTATTGAATGGAACGCTAACCTTTAGGTCTGCTTTGTCGACTTTGAGAAAGCATTTGATTCTGTAGATCGTTCTGTACTATGGAGGATTATGAGGAACTACAGCATTCCTGAGAAGATTGTGGCGATGGTGAAAGTGATGTACAGTCAGAGTGAATGCGCTGTAATTGATGAGTCAGGTGTGCACGATTGGTTCGAGATCAAAACCGGTGTTAAACAGGGTTGTTGTATGTCTGGGTTTCTTTTCCTGCTTGTTGTGGACTGGGTTATGAGAAAGACCACCAAACATGGTAACACAGGCATCAGATGGAAGTTCAACAACTTCCTAGAAGAACTTTTAAGGGCTCCCATTTTCATCGTGAAACTACAATCCATCAAAAAAGGCAAAAACCACTCACACTGTCAACAACTTTATTGTACTGTGTGTTACAACTTACATGTTACATATAAGTCAAAAATTTACACAGTAACATTGGCTTACTAATATACATGACTGGATCAATGAAAAGTGTGTTACTTTGCACCAAGGGGAGTGATAACACTTTGATTATGACTCCTAGAGGCCTGAAAATAACTCTAATAATTTATTGATGAAAATAAAGTAGAAGAGTACCCAAATGTAAGAGAATGGGGGGAAAAGAGACTGACATTTCCATGAATTTTTATCTTGTCTACACTCAGGTGAGACTTTCTTTAGCACTGTTTTCATAAATCCAGACATGTATACCTGGGGGATACTCTGTTATTTTGGAGGGTCAGGTGTGTGTGCTGATGGAACTCTGAATGCTCTTGTAAAACCCATAGCAAACAATGTTCAGCTGCATTTGCAACCTTGTCCTGGAACAGTACCAAATATCACTTTAACTATCAGTATTGCAGTCAGTCGCTCTACTTGTTTGTATTTCCATTTCTGTAAGGTTTAGTGAACTCCAAGAGTCAATTAATTCTTAGTGCAAATGGCAATACCTTATTGTAGACCAAAAAACGATTTATAAATGAACATTATCCCAGACTAGACTGCTTGAAAACTCAGCTTGACAAAACATTTAAAATGATTCCATGTTTCCACATCACAGATGTTGTCAAAATACAGTAACAACAAAAAAGTGGCACACAAGGTGATAGCCAAGTCATTCACTGATGTTCTTACCACAATCTGATGTCTCTGATCTGCCACTGAACAGATGGAATCTATTTGTTTAAAGCAAAAGTGTTCACAATGTCACAACACATCTGTCCTCCAATAGATCTTAAGAACCAATCAAAATGGGAGAATACTATGACTTATGTAAATCCAATCCACATAGATTATCTATTGAGTATCCCCCTACAATGTATACATGCACAATGTACAGTATTTACACGTTCTTATCAACAATTTTATATCCAATACGTGCAGATTTATTTTTACAAGTCCGACAATATTTTGCAAGTCTATAAAACGTTCAAGCACAGCTCTAAATGCAGAGGGAAGCATCTTGAATATTTGCTTCACATAAAAGTATAAATTCTTTGTAATGTTTAACTTAAAAAGGTAATAAATAAGTAAAATTACTCCACAAACAAAAGTCTTGGGATACAAAATTCAAGAGTTATACTCTAGTTTCGAGTTTTTAAAATAACAAATAAATACTCAAGGGTACACTACCATGGCATTTATTAATTTGTGAGGTAACCTTTGGTTAAAGACAGCCTAAATTATGATCGAGCACTTTTGCTCCCACACAATATGTTCCTGGAACACCAAGATAAAGATATTAAACAGGAGATTTGTTGAAGAGCAAGTTATGATTAAATTTTAGTAATGTTATTAAACACAACTGACAACAGAACTGGAATAAGTCTGCCAGACTTTTTCAATTTGACATCACAAATTTGTCCAAGCATAACTTATGCTCACGGCAGTACCCCTAGCATGTTTCAAACACACAGCGTTCACACTAATTCCGAACTAATTTAAAAGTGCTGTCCATCATTTCCATGCTGTACATCAATAAAATTCCCTTAAAAATTCCCTCAAAAAAGCAATAACACTTTAAGATTGTTTCTTATGTACATTTGGTTTCTAGAAAGCCATCACACTAAGGACTTCTAAACAGCGATTTTTGCAGGTCACCAGTTCTTACAGGGAACCCTGTATGTGTGCTCATCATATAATAAAATAAGGCACTAGCATTTGGCAACAAAGAACAAATAACATGCAGAATAATACTCTGCACCTAGTTGTGTAGTTTCATGTTAGTTATTGGTTGCCATGGAAACTACAAGTGCACAAAGTTTTCATTCTTAAGGTTACTGTACACCTTTAGAGCACCTTCAGAGGTGTCTTGCCTCCAAGCGATGTAACGCGTCTCGTTTAAACTGTAGACACCTAAACCCCTATATCAAACTAAAGCTTATAGAGCTGGCTATCACAATAAACCAACCTTTTTGAAATACCGGTAAGATGAATTGTCAAATATTTATGACCTCTAAATTCAAGCATCCAAATCATCTTTTGCGTCCCTTTTGAAAGCTATAAGTCAAAGGGAATTTGTTCATTTAGTTTACGCACGCCCAAAGGCCATTTCCGGGTTGCTTTCACCTCTGTTTTAAAATGAGTCTCGGTGCACGACTAGAAGTGGCTTATTGGCTTTTCCCTTGCTACACAGTAAGATTCCAAAAATATAAAAATGTCTGGTGTTCACAGTTTTCTTAGTTTCACAGTAAATATGCAACTGCTGTCATCTGAATGGCTGGACTATTGTAAACAGTTTTAGACATTAGTGTCAGATGCCAGAAGGCAGCTGTAAAATGCAACATTTTCAGATTTCTCTGAAGTTTCCTATTAAGAAGATTTAGAAATATTCCTTATATTGAATTCATGTTTAATTATTTTAATGACCAAATTTTGGTTAATTTTAATTAGTATCTACACACTCAGAGATCTGATGTTTCAAGCAATCTGATTGGTTCACTATCTCTGGCTAATAAACAATTATTATTCACATCCTATTGAGTTAATAATCCATTCAAACAAAAAAAAAAAACAGAATGGCTGGCTCAAGTTTCATTGCAACAGTGTTTCTGAATCAGAAATCTTATGAATACAAGAAAAAGCTGTAACAGAAAATAAAAAGAAGGCTATGGAATTTGACTTGAAAGTTTTTAAAGGATAGAAAAAACCCACCAACATTCGACTTTTGAGCAGTTTCAGGACATGTCAGTGGCAAATATTACAGATTTCGTGATATAATTTTTGTTTTTTGCTCTTCACCCGGCATTAGCAGAAATGAATACTGCAGGGTTTATCGGCAGAAGCATCAAGTGCTATTCAAAGAAGCACCTTCAAAAGTTTTCAGGAGGACATCTTTGTGCAATAAAACATCCAGTTTTCATCACAGTCCCCTGCAAACTATATAATAATAATTATTTCAGGTTGATCCTTCACCAGCTGCTCTTTCAATTTTCATCTCAAGTGAAAATGGAAACTTTGAATGGTAAAATTGTTTTATAAGCAGACTTTCAATTTAGATTGCTGAATTGAAAGGTGTTAAAAGACCATTTTGCTGGATTGTGAAGAGGGTTTTTTGGTCAAAGGTTAACTAGATTTTCCCTGTTTGAAGATTCTGTAAATAGTTTAATATGCGCATGCTTCATGCCACTTGCATGTTTTCCATGCATGAATTGAGAGGTCAATTAAATCAACTTTTAATGGTTTCATTTTCGTTTGTTTCTGAGATCACCTCGTGTGTATGTACTAAAACAATTATTCTTTTCAATCTCATTGAATAGCAGCAGAATATTT
>Ga0126339_10002113_pt1 | contig 14089 bp, 9 predicted proteins | sample OrbTmetagenome_2_FD_92532 | JGI IMG/M metagenome (GOLD analysis project Ga0126339, IMG submission 92532) | Coral microbial communities from Petempiche,Puerto Morelos, Mexico - Orbicella T R C metagenome | ecosystem: Host-associated > Invertebrates > Cnidaria > Coral | place: Petempiche,Puerto... | reverse complement strand
TCGGAAGTTATCCGCAGAAAACACAACTTGAAAGTTTATGCAAATTATATGCCATGCAATTTGCGCCTTGTTATAGGGCTGTTGTTTTCGCGAAGGAGTTTATCCGTCTTCGCTCTCCAAAGGTGATATGACTCTTGAAAAGGGTTTAAGATCGCAACACGGCAAAGATGTTCAGCTGCGCAATTTACTCGGATGGCCACGACCAGTAAACGAACTTCGTACACTTTTCTGCTAGCATTTACAATGTAATCGCCATAAGTTGTAAACAGACTCGGTCCAAACAAGTTCTCCATAAATGTGTAGACAGCTGTTCTTCATTCTTGAACCAAGATGGTTTAAACTCGCAACTTGCGATTGTATTAGGAGGATACTCAACGAAGCAACTTGAATAATAAATATCTAAGCGGAACTCTTGTGATAAAATATCCTGATTCTTTAATTTGTTTTTATTGTGTCCAATACGCGTTTTCGACTTAAGCAAACAAAAGAGTTAGAAGTTGGGCCGTTATAATCCGTCAAAACGAATGTAAAAAATTGCATTTATGACGTTGCGCGCGCAAGTGTTATGTTTTGGATGCTATTTTTACATTCGTTTATACACCAAGTCTTTTCAAACTTATTAGATGTAATAAGCAAAGATTAAATAGTGTTTTGCTATTATCTCTGCTAAAATTTTGGGTTTTAGGCCCGGTTTAAACGTCGCATTTTACATGTGCCGAATCAAATACTAATTTTAGTCGACTCGAATGAATAAGTTCGGCTGATTTGATTTAAATGTCGCATTTTTTTGCCGAATAAAATTGTTGAGCGCGAGCGATAGCGACGTGTTAATTCCCATTCGAGCAAACACAATTTATCTAACATAATTTATTTAACATAATTTATGAATTAGATTCGGTACATGTAAAATGCGGCGTTTAAATCAACTGTCGACCTTCAGTCGTATATTCGACTGGATCAGTCGAATATTCTACTGAACTCGCATTTAATTGAAATATGTCGCATTTAATTGATTTAAACGTCGCATTTTACATGTACTTAATTCGGCAATTCGATTCGGCGCATGTAAAATGCAACGTTTAAACCGGGCCTTAGTCTTGAATTATTAATGCCCAAAAAATTTTTTTTTTTTTTTACTTTTTTGTGGATTGTGATTTTCTTGAATTTCCATCGGTGAACTCTTCCAAAATTTTCACTGCACATCGCATCCTGCGGGATACGAATTTTAAACACGAAAAAAGTAGGTTTGTACAGGCAGTTTTTTCGATTTTTGCAAATATATATCTTTTACCGCTGCGAAAAAACCTTTTCTACAGACTTCCCTGAAAAACGAGCTCCGACTTACGTAAGATATTTACTACTAGTCTGCCAAATTTTACAGAATTTTACCGAAGGAAACGCGAGAAAATTCACTGTCACTGTTGCTTTTTGTGCTCATGTTGACGTCATAAAATATCAAAAAACACTGACGTTTTCCTTCGAGCGCGCGCAGATTACTTGAGCTTTCGTCCTCAGCGCGCGTGCGATCGTAAAACTATAGGGAGCCACCCTAGCTAAGGCATAGATATTAATACCAAATATCGATATTAATATACTTTTTACGATTCTGACGCATTTCTCTTCGACAACGCCAGCAGCCCCTAAACCATCCCAATAACAACCATCATTCTTCTTTGGAACCCAGTGAAACAGGTTTACATAAACAATAGCCTCAATTTGGCGCGAAAATATGCTAGGATATTTGTCCGTGGACAATATCTGTTCCGAGAAGCGAACAGTTTTCCGAGAGCGTAGCTCGAGGAAAACTGGAAGCTTCGAGGAACAGATAATGTCCAAGGACAAATATCCGAGCATATTTTCGCGCCAAATGGAGGCTGTTGTGTTTATTATCCTTCAAATCTTTTTCGCAACACGCGCAGTTTTGAAAATTCGGGAATATTTAACAATTATTTACCGAAGTCGAGGTGAATAGTGGTGGATATTTACCGAGCCGCGAAGCACTTTCACCGACTTTCACCGACACTGAGGTGAATAATTGTTTTAGTATATATTTTATACCACACAAACTGAATAACTAGCGGACCAAAGAGGAACTTTATTTGTTTACGAGTAACTTCATTTGAAACGGGAAACCATTTTGTTTTTCTTCGGCTGCCCGGAGGTAAATAGTACTTGGCTAATCACCTCCGAGCCAATCAGCGCGCGCGAAAAGTACTATTCACTTGTGTGGTATATACTAATTAACAATTAGATTATGAGCTCGAGAGGTGATATAATCGAGAGCGAATAATCTAATTGTTTTAGTAGAATTCTTACTAAAATTTACAACGGTTTCCAATAGCTGTTATTGCAGTTATCAGCAGCTTGACACACAAACGAGGCGAAAGGGTCAATTCTGCACTGTATTGACCCTTTCCCCTCGTTTGCATGCCTTTTAAAACAAAAGAATATTTGACCGCAGACTCAACTGCAATAACAGCCATTATTTCTTGACGTATTACTAAACTTTGCGCCTGCAAAAGATCGCTCGGATTGAATTGTCATTTAAAATTGAAGTTGTGTGTGCGCGCGCATCAGTTTTTTCAATAATTTCAACTTTTTTAAGAGTCAAGAAACCGTCAATGTCCTTAGTTTAGACTTCTCCGGAATTTAATTATCCATTCGCATCAAAATTTCCTCCAAAACTTTGGAAAAACTTAAAAAACGTCGCCATTGCCTAGACGACCTCCAGCCACTGCACACTAATGGCTGATAGTGTTCAATGGCTCAGCCAATCAGACTACAGCATTTGCATTAGTGAACTAGTAGAATTCTACTAATCTCGGATATTCCTCACTTTTAGCTGGGGAATATTTGGTCACGTGACGTGTTTAGACCAATCGCGCGCGAGCGTAAATATTTGATGGATTATAAAGAAGAATAAACCTATACATCTTGTTGACACTTCACAGTAAGTTCTTGAAAGCAATCCATTTGCAACATTGTTCGCGTTATTTATTATACTATCCTACGTAATTACAAATGTTATTGCTATCGATGTCTAGTTAGTAGTAGAAAAGACATCTAATTTTCATGAAAAGTTTTTCATGTAGAAAACTGATGAGTTTTCCAGAATATAATATTCTTATTGGTTGAGTTTCAATAATGATAAAAAAAAAACAGATAACAGATGTTCATCTTGAGAAATGAAAAGCAAGAATAACAAGATTCTTCGAAATTTAAAATCTATTACAGTCGTGTATAGATCGACCAATTATTATATTTGCTAACCTAGCTTAACTTTCGTACTTTAATTAGATGTAGTTTATTTAAGACAAGTATTGTAAAATTGTACACATGGTCCTTCCATTATGCCTAACTCTAGAACGACAGTTACTTTCTGAGTTTCCTTATACTTAGGTATGGATCTTTTCCACTTCCTGACTGATTATTACTCTCTCTTACTTAGCAGTTTGGCAACTCTGTTTCCTTTTGCACTCTTCAGGCAATGTTAAGAGACGTCCACTATGTCCACTATGTTATTTGTATTTGTTCTTTATTGAGCAAGACAATATTTCTCCATAACGCTCTTCATCATAACAGTCCGGTCAAGCAGAGCTTGTGCAAGCGCATCGTAAGTAGCTTGATTTCCTTTTTTCTGAACCCATTTTAGTAATATCTGGTAGGACTGTTCGTCAACATCCGACCGGTGTTCTTCGACTTCTGTGTCGATTTGATCATCTGATACACCAAGCGCTCTTCCCAGTCTTTTACGACTTCGCTTTACAGCATGAGCAATATGTCTTAGATCGTCTTTGCTTAAACTTCCAGCCTTTAATTTTCCTTTAAAGTAAAATACACAAACAAATAAATCAACACACGAAAATAAATATACAATAAATAACCTGAACATTTTGAGAAAAAGAAAGACAGTTTGATAGCTTGGATATATGACTTCAAATGGAAAAAATTATTAGAGGTAACTTCATCAGTCTAATGCCAAGTGCCAAAAAAACTACTCTTTTTGTTGGAACTTCTTAATGAGGCTAATGAGGCTGAAATTTAAGAATATTTTTAGAAGTAACCGAATGCTGGGATTTTGAAAAGAATTTAATATATCTAAAAGTGTGTTAAAAATTTTCATATACTTTATGCAATTATATGTTTTTAACTAAACCGTGTAAAGTTTTCCTTTCGCTAAACGGCAAAACTAGCTAACGAACAACGAACACAGCAATACCTTCGAAATTACTTCAGCCCCCTCAAAATCATGGTAGGACAGCTAATCTGGCATTATATCGGTATAGTTCACTTTGTATTCCCTTAAATCTAATCTAAGAATATCCACAACAATATTTTCAGCCTAAAATTGGCAGAAAAATAAGAATATTCAGCTTTTGGCCCGTTTGTCGAAGGTCCCGAAAAGCTTTCGCACCTGGAAGGCCAGAACAAAATCTTAAGCCTTTTGATTACAGAGTTGTTTTACTTACGTATCCGTAATATGAAAAGAGGTTCCCTTCATACAAGAAGCCTCAGGCGTATGCAGCTTTCTGTTTGTAGACACAGATTGACTGAAAAAGGTCTTGCGGGCCCGAAAAGTTTTCGGGGCTTTCGAGAAACGGGCCCCTGGGCCGGAAAAACAAATTGAATATTCTTCAGGAAAGAAAGAGAGAGTATTAGGCAACTTTCCAAAGGAAAAAAATTGTACATGGGTTTAAAAAACTCCATCAAAGTCAGTGTCAAGACAAAGAAACGCAGTATTGTATAAGAGCAAAAAACTAGTGGCTCCACACATTTTAAGAATATCATTCTGGTATAAGGAGAAGAGAGCTCATTTTTCTCAATGCAGACTCTGAATCAGTCCAGGCTTACCTGATACCACCTGATATTTCTGTGTCGGTGGATCTTTTTCCGCATAACAGTATTGTGTCGCAATATCGTACAGATTACATTCCTTTAAGGCTTCTGCAAGGTCTTTATACAGAGCAGTGCCACTTTGCTGATGCCAACGTTTTAACATCTTGTAACATCGCTCATAATCTTCATCGTGGTCTTTGTCAATGCCACACAAGGATGAATCATCCACTCCTAGAGCTCTACCAATAGATTTCCTTCCATTGCTGGACTGTATATCCAGTGCAAGGTACGGTAGGTACTCTATGGGGATTGCACCACTCCTAACTGAGACAGGAGAGCGTGATTACCGGTAATTACACTTTGAAGGAAACTCTACCGAAAATTAATAAGGGGTTCTTCCCATAGTTATGTAGCTTTTTGACACATAATCTTCCTTATTCCTCTTTTTCTCGACTCTTGTTTCTTGCTAACGTTAGTATTAATCTCTCTTACCCTAAAATGTTGGGTTGATGTCCCGAGGTGATGAACTTTACGAGGACAATACTTCTGCACTTGGTAAGTTTCAGTAAACGACCCCTTGACAAAATGTAATTTGGCAGTTTCAGTTTCGTCTCTAACCTCCTACGCAGACGCTCATTGGGTTCGTCACACAATCTTCCTCCCTAATGAACGTCTGCTGAAACACAGGGCTATTCACGTAGCCCAATCACAGCGCACTTCCCGATCAAGGCAGTGAAGTCTGGACCCTGAGAAATTTTGCCAGAAACTTCAACGGATACGAGCATGGGCTTTTCAAAGAGTGTTTGGACATTATTGCGATAAAATCATTAATATGGAGCCTTATCAGCAAGAAGCTGCAGACTGTTTTGTGAAGAGATGGACGTGTTGGTACGCAGACATTTTGTTTGGCTAGGCCTGCAGGAAGTCCACTTGAAAAAGTGATCGCAAGACACCAAAATATTACCGTGGCCTTTCAATGAGCACGTGAGACATTAACAATATCATGTTTAAGTCCTCCTTGAGAAACTATTAGTGTATTTTGCAGTGAAAAAGATGACGTGTTGGTAAGTCTACAAACTTAGACTGGATTAAAAAAATTGCAGCGTTGCCGTTGAATTCAACGTGACATCTAACATTACGCATTGCGGCTATCGCCCCGAGGGAACCATTACATGATTGGCATTTTATTACACAGACTTAGCGCCAATTGGCTCTAAAATTATTTCAACATCATCTCCAGCTGATCAATCAACAAACAAAGGGAAAGGAATGTGCTGTTTGTTTCAGCAGACGTTCGTGGGGAAGCACTTTTCGCAATCAAACGGTGGAGTCATTGCCTTAAATTTGACAGAGACCTCAGCATGCACCTACAAAACACCCAGTGGGTTTTCTTACGCAGTACTGACAGGAAGTCATTTTGGTGGGTGACATGGTCACGGCATCAATCACAAGACCATGTGATGGCAAAGATTGCATGATGAAACCAACGAGTATCTATGTAGGAGACTATTTCCTCTGACTGTATTGAATTTATTACAGGACATTAAAACGAAAGGTAAAGAAAGAAAAAGACCCTTTAAAGTGTGCCAACAAAATTGTGCATAATTGACTTGCACATAATTTGCACCATTACTTATAATAAGCTTCACTCCAGTCCCACCTCTCGGTCAAGTTCTTTTTTTTTTTGGCCTGCTCACTAATAAATACTTAATGCTTCTCACTGCAGACTAGTCACATGTCTTTCTCAATCCCATTATCACAGGACATGTTCCCTTACCTTTCTCACTAGACTCCGGTACAGATCCTGCAAAAGCAAGAAAAAATAATTTACTTACAAATTCTTTCCGTAATTATAAAGCTTCACTCATACCCCTTAACCAAGTCCTTGTCTGGTCTGCCAACCAATAAATGCTTGATGCTCTCCAAAGAACCCTGCAGTGCAGACAAGTTGCATGTTTTTTTTATTGCCATTATCATAGACAGGACATGTTCTCTTACCTTTCTCAGCAGACACAGGTACAGATCCTGCAAAAGCATGAACAATGGACATTAAATCCATTGAAAAACACTGACCACTATTGACCACTATCATTCACTTGCATGCAACAAAAATCCTCTACAAGCTTCAAGGATTCTCCAAATTCTTGATAAAGGTGTTCATTGGTCTTTAAGACCCTTGCTAGGGATTGTAAAGGATCTTGCAAAGATCTTAATTTTGTTTAGGATTTTGAAGATCTTTGACAGGTTTTAAGAACACTTTAATAGCACATTCCTTTATAAAGTTTCTGTAAGTTTTTTATTGTCATGCGAGGTGGTCAGCTATTGTATGGCAATTGGGCTGGTATGGTAAAGTTTAAGTTAAACATATTTAATCTGGTGCTTTAAACAACTAAACTGCAATGTTTCCCTCATTCCATCTTTATTTCTGAGTCATGATTAGACAGGGTCAAATACATACAAAGAAAACTCCATACCAAGCTTAGCACCCGGTCCATGTTTGCTAGACGAACTCATCTCATTCTGTGAAGAGGTGCCCTTTGCACTTTCTATTTGATCTCTTTGGTGATCTGTAACATGTATGTAAGCAAAGAACTTCAAAACATGTTTATTCCTTTCATTCCTTGTAAATATAGTCACCGAAAGTGACTGGAGAGTGAAATTTCTTTCAGAATAATTCTACTCCCATTGACTCATAAACCAGTTTTGAGAGAGCTTTTAATAAGTCCTTGTTCTTGTGACGCCTTCACTGTTCTTGATGGATGTTTGTTTCCTCATGCTAATTGACTGTCTATACTTTATTCTGAATGCGAACTCAACACAAAACTACATCTAAATCGAATGATGGTTAAACTCAACTGAACTTGAATAATAACTACTAGTTTAAATACTCTTAGCTGTTAGCACATTCTGCAAGCACTTCTAACTTAATCATTCAGACTGGTTTGCATGTTATGCACATATCTAGTATTATGTACAAAACTGCAATGTTTCCCTCCTTCCTTCTTTATTACTGAGTCATGATTAGACAGGGTCAAATACATACAAAGAAAACTCCATACCAAACTTAGCATCAGGTACATCTTTGCCAGAGGAACTCATGTCTTTCTGTGAAGAGGTGCTGTTCACACTTTTTGTTTGATTTCTTTGGTGATCTGTAAAATGTATGTAAGCAAAGAACTTCAAAACATGTTTATTCCTTTCTTTGCCTGTAAATAGTCAGTGAAGGTGATTGCACAGTGTGAAATTTCTTTTAAAATAATTTTACTCTAATTGACTCATAAACCAGTTTTGAAAGAGCTTTTTAGTCCTTGTAGTTGTGACATCTTCACTGTCCATGACAGACGTTTTTGATAGAAAGGCGATAAACTGGAAAAAGGCCTTTCAAAGTGCCTCTAAACAGGCCAGATGGAGGTAAACGCAATAAACCTGCAAAATTTTCCTCTCAAAACCGAAGAGAAATTCGACACTTAATCTATCATGGACACTTTCAGTTAGTTTTGGCAACTTTTGTAGACCATCCTGTCAAAACTTTCGAAGAAGATCAGAGATGACTAAAAGGATAACAAGCCCACAGAAGAAAGAAAGAGAAAAAGAAAACCAAAAGAAACAGAAATGGGTACTCCTACTAAAGTTTGCATTAAATTGCACATCCCCAAATGGGTGATTACAGAAAATATCCACACCATACCATGGGTGGCATCTTAGGGAGATGGGGCAGGGGGGGGGGGGGGGTTGGGGGGGTCGGATTTAGAAGGAGGGGGGGGATGTGGGGGGGGGGGGGGGGGGGGGGGGGGGGGTGTTCTTGGACTGGAATTAAGAAGGCATGGGGGGAATGCAGTTTGGAATTCCAAATGTATGGGGGGTTTCAGCTCTGAATTTCTAGAGGGGGGAGACAGCAAAAGCTCGAAAGCTTCCCTTGAAATCACTGATCTGATCATTTTTCCAGTTTGTAAATCAAGCACAAACTGACTGCAGAAGGAGGATAAAGATCGATCAGACAAATGTTCATGTTCATGTGTATGAGTGAGCAGATGGGTTGTGCAGCAAGCTCCACATCAAAGAGGCCCTAAAGTTCATGAATTAGTCTATAGATACAAGTCTGTGTTTCTTTCCAATCTAAAATAATTGTTGATTGATGATCTTGTTGCATGCAAAAACTTGCACCAGTCTCTCGTTTCCAAATTAAACGCCTGACAGATTTGTAGGTTGTATTACAAGTGGTCAGCAGTTACTCAATGGACGAAATTTTCAATATGGCAGGTGACGGCCAGCACATCGTGAACTTTATATTTGTCTTACACTGGTAACTGTATCAATATGATCTACTCTCCTTAAAATATGAAGCTAATGAACTGAAAACCAAAAGTTTTATTTGGTGGTGAGCAACTTAGACGGGAAAGCTAAGGTGTACTCTATTGAATGTTTATAACAAAGTTGAGTTGCTTGTTTGCTTGACAGAAAATTGTGAACAGAATTTTCTTGAAGGGGGGAAAAAGCGCAAGTTTCCCATTCATTACAAGTTTTAGGCAGTCAAACAGGAATTCCAAACGGTCTGACAAAAAAATTGGAAATTTCGGAGGGGGAGGGGTTAACAATTTTGGAATTTGAAGGGTGTGGGGGGTTGAGCATTTTGGAATTCCTGAATGCAAGGGGGGTTAAAATGTTCCTGCCACCTGTGGGAGGGTATGGATATTTTCTGGAATCACCCAATGGAGAACCAAGCCATTGGCCTCAAAATGAAAGCGAGAGCTGGTCTCCGTCTTTCAAATGAAGTTTGGAACAATTAAATAAATTTAAAATTATGTCAATAAATGGCCAAAACTAACAACCATTAGTACCTAAGGAGACACTCAAGCACTTAAGTAGGTTTAATGAGTGACATTTTTCTCAAAATCTACCTGTAGGACTCCACCCCAAAATTTCAGGAATTAGAAATTGGCCCTGATTTAACATTCAAAGTGAAATAAAAATCTGTAAGAAAGATTTTAGGCAAACTAAGAAAATGTGAAATTTTGCCTATTTTCAAAAAATAGCTGAAATTCTGTCTCACAAATTTTCAAAATTTACACAAATGACCCCTGCCAACAAATCAACTGTGAAAATTCCATCACAGGTTGTATGGCAGGTTTGCAAGCAATCTTGGATCAAAGACTGGCTTTTACAACCTTGCACCAGAATTGAACTGCACATGCCTTTTATTTAAGCGTGCACTCATGTGATGCTGGGTATTAGGTGCAAGAAAGCAAGAGTAAATTAGAACTCTTTTACCTGTTGTTTATCTACCTTTTTTGTCACATTTTATTAGTCCTACAATCCTGGACAAAAATCTTGGGACAAATTTGCACTTTTGGCCCTTTTGGGCACACGCCAGATGTGAATACAACTTCACCTGCCTAACCTCACCCCACCCCCCCGATACAACCTCGTTCCCAGAGTTTCTCATCTTACCGCCCCCTGGAGCGAGCGAGGAGACCCTGGTTGGGTCTTGTCACGTGGCTCCCAGAATCTGGGAGATGGCAATTAAATTATTGAAGGGATGGGCAGCCTAGTAGGAATTTTGTCTATACTCAGCCTACAGGAGTGCGGTATGTGTTGTCACCAAAGTAAACCAAGAACAATATGATGTTCTGCGTCAATGTTGATCCGGCAGTAATACTCTGCAAATGCCGAGGAAACTTATCCATCATCTGATAGTGGAAATTCAAGTTGTTGAAGGTTGTATGATTCAGTGAAGGACGTTACATATTGTAAAAATCTCCTCAAGAATGCAAATGGAGAATTGCACACTGCGGCCAAGACTGTGTATGGAAGATCTTTGACTCATCTTTAGAACGAAGTGTAGGTCTTGTGAACGGCGATTAAATAATTTTAGAGAATTCAGGGCCTTTTAATTGATCACTGAAAGCCAAAGTTACTTCGAAAGGAGCCAAAGGGTGAAAAGATTTATTGAAGTTTCACCGCGCCGTCAGCACCCCGAACTTTGCAGAGCATGAAGGATAATACAATGAACTCGTCGCAGTATGCATTTCACCATTGTTGCCGATAAACTGGATTTATCTTTGACCAAAAGGGGGCTAGAAAAAGAAAAATATAATTTTTATTGTGTCATTAATAAATAAGTGTACATGACTCCAACAGTTGTGCACATTCTCATTTAATTTTCGATCTCTCGACCTTTCTTTGCTTCACACGTGTGTCTGAGGGGGACTTTTTATGTCGTGTTATTAGAAGAAATGGAAATTATAAGTAGAGTGGAGTCGTTCGATTGTGTTACAGCATATTTTTAGAGGTCGCAGGTCTGCATGGTTTCCGCTGTTAACTGCACGTCACTTCTCAGAGTTTGACACCTGTAATTTGCCATGCCGTGCCTATACTTTGTTTAGGTTTGTTTCTATTGCAAGTCATGTTTTAAGGCTCTAAGTAATGGCTCTTCAGGGACAAAGATTAAAATATTCCGTGAACGTATTACTTACTTGCATTCTATATTGTGACGCCGCAGGTGACGCCAGGCCCAGCTAGTCGATTAGAACTGTTTTCAAGCACAGTGCGCTGCACGAATATCATATTTATCTTCGTCCAGCTTTTCTTCAGAGACTGCCGTAGCTTTACTTTGAGAAAGCTATACGTTTTCCTAGAGACATTCTTATGTTTTTTTTGCATCAACTTGATCGAGTGCATTCAAAGGAGAAACAACAATTACTACGGGATGAAATTGCGCTGCTCGACTTCCACAGTTGAAATATGACTGACTTTCCATAAATCCAGTGGGTAAGACGGCAACACTGAAAATCACAACCACTAACTTGCCTCGAGACAGACATGCTTAACCTTTAGGTAAATGTTGGAATAGATATTATTGGAAATTTCAGCCTGAAAGCTAAGTATTGATAAACACTGCGGGTAATGGCAGTCGCAGGGCGATACATTCTACAAAGCTCAACACGACAAATTGCTGATTACAGAGGACCCCTCCCTGATGTTCTCAATTGTCAAAGTGGCACGTGACCAGACCCAACCAGGGTCTCTCTTCGCTTGCTCCAGGGGGTGGTAAGATGAGAGACCCTGGGAACAAGGTTGCCCCCAATACAATGCTGAAAACTACTACCTGCAATTTCTTTTGATTTTCAACATTGTATTGGGTGGGAGGGGGAAGAGCAACGTGTTTTAAAAAGGAAAGAAGTGCTTTTCTCAAACTTCAGTAGTAAAACACAGATAATTCATTAAAATACATGTGTCCCAAGGACTTTTGTCCACAATTGTCTGATTTTCATGTCTCATGGAGAAATGCACAATTACGCCGTTTGTTAGCACTAAATGCATTTAGGACCTGATAGTGTGACCATCTGAGATTAGAAAGGCATTTTTAAGAGCTTTTACACGGCTCTTCTGTATTTTTCAATGGTTTTGGACCCACCGGGAAAGGTGTTGATCTCAAAGTAAGCACATGTTTGAAAGCAGTTTGATATAACATGTATTGCTTTGTATACCAAATTGGTTTAACATGATTCAAGTGCTGAAGTTGTTTTCATTTCTTTTTAGGGTTACTTGCATCATTTTTGTATGCACACCTTAAATACTGACATCTAGCAACCAGACAATTATAGCATGTGCCACTGAATCTCAGAAAAACTGTAGTAAGCCACCTTTTTTTTAAAAAGCAGTCACATTCATGGGGAAGTTAAGCTGGTAAGTGAGGCATTTTGAAGAGATGATATAGGAAGGGCTGGTTAAGTGGGGTAAGGGTAGGATCAAGTTATATCAGCAGTTCTACTTGAAATACAACTTAAATGATGTTAGCTACTTTCATCTTACAATATATTGAACTGTACATCCATGTACTGTCAAATCGCTCTTAAGTGGCCACCTGTTGAGCAACCAGCCATTATTGTTAAGCGGCCAGTTATCAAAGTCCCAAAATTCCAGGCAGCTCTAGAACAACAATGGCTAATCACCCCAGGGAGGGGGGAGAATAGAGAAACCCTGGAACTGAGGTTGATGCAAAATGACATTTCAGTCACTCCCAAATATGGTAGTGTCGGTAAAGGTCATTAATAAGTTAAACACAAAAATCTGCATACCAAGATTATCATCAGCTGCACCTCTACCTTCAGGGACAAATAAAGCACTTTTCTTTTCTTTGTCTTCTTTTTCTGTTTCTTCTGTTGCATTGTTTTCATGATCTGTTGAATTGACATAAGGAAAAACCTTTCACAGACATGTTAATCTGGGCAATCCATTGGCAAAATAATCACTAATAAAGCTGATAAAACAATGTAAAATTTACAGCATTTCAAAAACCTTTTGACATTAGCAGTTTCCACAATTCTTTCGCAACTACCGAAGTTCACTCTGAATTTGTAATAGTTATTATGTAGTAGTCAAACAAAATGTAAACTTTATAACGAAGTTGTGAATTTCCGGTTGTGAAATTCATAGTGATCTTGCTAACTATAAATTGACATGATGGAAGTTTTGAGGCAAATATGGACATGTAATGTTGTTAATGTTGAAGAGAATTGCAGAAAATAATGTGGCTATAAAAAGTTAATGAAATGACTTGTCTGTGAATCTGAGTGAATACACATTGCCTTAAAACAAGACTGTAAATATTAGGCTTAAGTCTGATTTACACCATTGCCGGTAACACCCACAATTAATCTGACAATAAAAAACTTGTATCTATCCTACACAAACTGAAAACCAACCAGAAATTACTTTACATCATTATAGAAACAGTAAGTGTCTTCACTGGATGGAATTATAAAGCTCATACTTCAGGTGCCTCTCACCCAGGGGTTAGGCTGTCAGGGCTGGAGATGACTGACATTTCAAGCTAGAATTTGAGGTTGAAGGTTGTTGTTGGGGTGAGGCATAAATATTACACCTTATAGGAGAGGTGAGGGTAGGGAGAAGTTGCCCTAAAGTTAGGGTCAAATTTGAAGTCATCAAGAGACAACACCATTCTTTGCAACATTGTGGATCAAAAAGAAAGGCCTTCAAAAGCTTTGGCTGACTGTTAGAAGGTAGACGAAACGTTTTTCTTGCAAAAAATTTAAACACTTTTATACAACAGTGGAACACAGATGGAAGCTCAAAGTGAGTGTTCAAGGGTGAATTCATGTCTCTTTCATTGGACATTCTTGGTATGTATGTCCCTGTTTTGTGGCGTTGCCTAATACGGCCCTAACAAGGGGCATTTGAACACAATTTTTGCTCTGGGGGTGTTCCCAGAGGGGGGGGGGGGGGGGGTTTT
>Ga0126339_10002112_pt1 | contig 14089 bp, 9 predicted proteins | sample OrbTmetagenome_2_FD_92532 | JGI IMG/M metagenome (GOLD analysis project Ga0126339, IMG submission 92532) | Coral microbial communities from Petempiche,Puerto Morelos, Mexico - Orbicella T R C metagenome | ecosystem: Host-associated > Invertebrates > Cnidaria > Coral | place: Petempiche,Puerto... | reverse complement strand
TTGGTGTGACATACATACATCTCTCACTCACTCACTCACTCACTCACTCACCCATTGACCCGTCCATAACATACCCGACGCGCCGACTAAGAGGTATTTTTTTACAAAAAAATAACTCAAAAATGGCAGAAATCTCGCGTGTTCGGTTTTATCACTACGAAAACAAACATAATGTCTAAAAATAAACAAAACTCTCAACAAAGTGCAAAACACTGTGTGGCACGCTCAAATCCTAATTTTGTCTCAACCAGTGTGGTACATGTCAAGCTTAATGTGCAACATGACACGCATGCAAAAAAGATGAGTGACCAATATGGCATGGGTGTCATATAACTGCTGACTTAAAAGAAGTATTCAATGAAACAACTTCCAGGAATGGCAAGATGAGAAGTACGAAAGCATGGTAAATTTAATGAAAATGTTGACACATTTTATACCCAGCCTGTTTTACGAAGCTTGAATAGGCATAGAAGTTTTTGTACAGCGCTACACCTGTAGATAATGAACTGCACAACTCCATAATCATCCATCTGTCTTGATGATGAGCTCTATGCCTCTGCAGCTCTACAATCACACATCTCTAGATAATGAACTCTACAGCTCTATTGCTCTACTACTCTACGATCACACATTTCTCAATAATAAACCCTACGGCTCTACGGCTCTACGGCTCCACAACTCTACGATCAGGTATTGTTACACAATAAACTCTATGGTTCTATGGATCTAGGGCTCTACAATCAAGCAATTCTAAATAATAAAACCCACGACTCTACTGCTCTGTGATCACACATTTCTTCATAATGAACTTTACAGCTCTACTGCTCTATGAACAAACGTTTCTTAAACATTTACATTTCTATGTACTAACATACTGAAGGAAAGCAAGTAAAATATGCAACCACACCAATGCAACTATAGGTACCCTGTTTCAAATTAAGGCTATTCACAATGTGGACAATTGTGACCAAACACATAGTATCACAGGCAAGCGTGAGTTGTTCCATAATAGTCGGTTTTTGAGGGGAACATGAACCAGCACTGTGTCAACCCTTAAAATACCTAACTACAGTAAACTGCCGTTTATAAGCCCTCCAGGATATAAGCCCACCCACCCCTTGTTACAGGCCCAACAAAATATTTCTTCTGATTATATGCTCCCCTTCTAGTTTAAAATGAAATGAATTCTATTTATAATGATGTACTAAAGCTTAATTACAACTCAGTACATCAAAAACGTATTTCGATCAATGTTGCTGTAGCTTGTTTTGAAAATTTTGCTTCGTATTCCGCTTTTACATGTACGCTGCCCCAGATAAAAGCCCCTCCATTTTTAAGCCCATCCGAAACCCTACATATGCTCTAAACAGATCTACCAACTCTTTCTGTGGAAAAAACAGATTCCACCCACTAAACAGAAACTAATGAACAAGTACCCAAACATTGCAATCACTTGGCAGAAGGTTTATTCGTTAGCCTTCCAAACCACCTTAGAATCTAAGATCAGGAAATTTCAATAAAATCTTCAATTGCATTGTCTTTACGAATAAGAAACTCAGTCATATTAGTTTGGTTGAATCACCAAGCTGTACTTTCTGTCAAGAGGTTATGGAATCTGTCAAGCATTTACTTTTCTCATGTAGGACATCTTCAGATTTCTGGAAACACATCTTGTCCTGGCTAAGAGATAATGATGTTCTTGTTGGAACAATAATATTAATGAGTCGGATTTGATCTTTAGAAAATTTGATATTGTAAATGACTTTAGTTTAATTAATCACAGTTTGTTATTAGGTGAATATTATATCTACTGTAGGAGATGTCTGAATAGCTTACCTACACTTAGAGGCTTTACAGCTAGAACAAGGCGTGTATACAATATCAAGCTCCACATTGCCAGGAAGAAAAACAAGCTCCTTGCGCATTTTCAAAAGTGGGAAAATAGAGATTACTTAATGGAAAATGCAAGCGTACGATTTTATTCACAAGTTGAGTAGTATTAGAAAACGAACAAGTGAGCCCAGCCAACAAGTGAGTTTTCTGATACGTATCAACGAGTGAATAAAAATCATACAGAGCATTTTTCATGCTATAATATGTTTATTTCATAGGTACTGCGATTTTTTCACATAGTATTTGGTAGACACATTGCACAAATGGGGCGATGAAAAGCATAAAAATAGTTTAAAATCGCTCAACAACAACTAAAAAAAAAAAAGCTTATAAAATTTACAACACTTACTGTGTTCATCATATATCAATAAGGTCAAATGTCTGTTATTAAAGGAAGCCATGCCAATAAAATACGTAATATCATGAAAATAAGTCCATATTTAGTTATTGTCAGAGTCACTTTCCAGTTCAAAGGCTTCAGACGTTTCCATCTCACCGCTTTGGAACTTGACGGATTTGTGGCTAGCATCGGAGACTGATTTATTGTGTTGATGTGATTGCTAAAATTACCAGCTTGAATAACAGCTCTGCTGAACAATGTCATTGATTCCTTACCGGTATTCTGGGAGTCGGAGGACAACTGACAGGCTGATTGAGACGAGGATGAAGCTGAGGTACCAGCCACCACACTGCTTAGCACTTTTGACATGTACATGTGTTGTTTCATTGAAACAGTACTGTACTTTTCTATTCTCCTCAAATTCTTTGCTTGGATTGAGGAACTTTTCTGGTTTTCTCAAAGACCAAGTAGTTGATTACACTGGCAGGATGGCCCTTTTTCTTCAAGTGTCATTTGAAGCTGGCAATTAAACTTTGAAGCAAAGTTGGCTTGTACTCAGTGACATCTTTAGTGCGGACAGAGATGATATTCATTCAGCTCAATGGTTGAAATACCTTCAATTTTCCTGTCTTCGTTCTTCGTTGTCAAAAATCTTTCAAGCAATCTTACATGTCGTTCAGTTTTTTGAGCAGCATTTTTGTTTTCTTGTTCTAAAATAAATTCTTCAACTGAGAAAACAGAAGTAAACCTTCCCTTGGCCATTTTTCAAAGCATGCGGGTTTTTGTGCAACAGCTCTCGGATGACGTCCTCTTCAATACGTTCATTCGACATTAGTGAAATTTTGTCATTTGAGATGCTGATTGGACGAACAAAATTTTTTCACAGTGAAATTTTGTCATACATGTTCCTGATTGGCTACATTTAGAATCAGTACGAATTTTATTTACTATGATTTTCGTAGGTAAATCTCAGTACCTGTGAAATAAAGTTAATTACTGCATTAATATAATAGATAACTCGATAGCCTCGTGTAGAAAAGCCATTGATTAGCTTTAATCAAACTCAGTAGTATCACATTTTCTATAGGGTTCAGAGTAGTTGCTGCTGTTGTTGTCTATATAGTTAAAACAACTGTAATTTGTAATTTTTTATCTCATTTTGAAAATCAATAACTAGTGAGACAATCTCAGATAGTGCAGAGTGCAATTGATAGCCCTGGCATGGTAGTCCCATAAGTATTCACCCCTGCTCGGTTCACTTCCGGTTTGTGTCTACCTTGGTAGTCTGCTAGGGCTTTTCCCCTTAGCAGTGTGTATGTTTCAAGGTTGTATTTTCATTCAAGTTCCAAAAATTATGTACAAATTACTACAGGTGTTTTCCGTTAATTTTCGTTCATTTTAAATTCAATAATACATTGAAGCAGCAAACGTGACAATTTAGTTCTTCACATCAACTTTGTAACTTGATACTTTTGTTCTCCTCGCACAGGCATGTAATATGAAACCCCTGTTTTCTCCAAAACACACGAAAGATGTGCTTGTTTTTTTGGAGATAAATGAAAGAAAGTTAAATATCTGATGTAGTGATGAAGAAACAGAACAGAAACGATGTTGTTTTACTAAAAATGCAAATTTCCGTATCACCGATGAACAAGAAATAATTTAATTATCAGATAGTCACAAAATACCACATTCTTTTTCTGTCGCCACCTTTGTTGTTAATAATAAAACAATTCAAAATTAACACACAACGATATTGATGGCTGAGAAGCGTTTCAGCAAAAAGTATTGAAGATAAACAGCGCTACTTGGCTGATGTGAACGAGTCTCCTCAAAGACTGATTAAATTAATTTGCGCTTTCATTAGGTGCCACAGAGTCTGCATCAATATTTGAGCACTTTCCTGGTTTCTTTTGTCACAAATTTACAAGTTCTGGAGTATTAAAGCCACTAACTTGGGAACTTTCTGGTCTGTCTAAAGAGAATGGTACCACGAGGAGCGCAAGGGGTTACCTGAAACAAATATATAGCTTTGCGATGTTCATATCCAAGTGACAGCGATGGGACATGTTTCACGTAGAGTACACATGTACCTTTCCCACCCCGCCCACACCACTTTCTTGCCTCTAGACTAATTAATTAATTGAAATTAGTTAATTAAACAAACATTAAAGTTTACACCTTAGCGCCATAGTGCCATAGTGCCATAGTTCATTAGTGCCTTAGTGGCAGGCAGCCCCCAAAACCATCCCAATAGTGCACTCTGCACTAAAAACTACTTTAAAAAAATTGGTCCGCAATGCATACTTATGGTCTTATGCTTAGTTTTAGTCCATGCAGCTGGAATGCTATTTTTAAATGCTGGTATCTGGGAGTTAAATTGCTACAAGTGAGAAGATACACAAGTTGTTACAAATTTTAAGTGGGCAGAATACTGTCTACTCACTTTATCCTCTAATAATAACTATTTATTTAGCTCTTAGTCCCACTGGGACATAACACAGCAACAATCTCTCAATTTAGTCCTATTTTGTCTCTGAGCTCGGCACTGTTTACACATGTCAAGTGAACTTGTACATGTAGTGTCAAGATGTTTTGCCGCTGTAATGACTAAGCCTGTATAAGGATGTTCGTGCAAAAATTTTCCAGTCGATAGATTTTCTTTAAATTTTTACTGTAGTTAAATAATGAGTTACTTGTGTCAGAAATGCAAAAAAAAATTGGGGGTCCCTGTCTTCGTTTCAGAGGTAAAGCGAGTGGAAAACTACCCTGATTTTGAAAAATTGGTGCACGCAATTCAGCATGGTCTGCAGGGGTTTATAGTTAAAAATATTGAAGGCGAGTCAACGGAAGCAAACAATCTTAGTCATATTTTGTAGAAGTGGGTCTGTTGCATAAATAATTCTTAATGTTATCCACGTTTTCACAAAACTTAACCCTTCAAGAGGCATTTGAAACCATCACACAGATAAACAAAGAGCTAAAAAGAATGGAATTCGATGGTGTAGTTTGCAAAAAATTCAAACTTCTAGTCAATAGATTTTCTTCATTTTTTCACTAAATGTAGAAAATCGGTAGAGAAAATGATCCAACAAAAGAAAAACAGGGGTCACCGAATGTCCAAGATCGTTAAATCCAGGCAAAGTTAAAGCAATGGCCATCTGCCCTATCATTGTTCATTTTATTACTAAGCACGTGCTCTCATGCATGATGTGGCGTGTGAATTTGCGTGCGCAGTAAGGATGCGCAGAAACAATTAACACGAATGTCCTAAAATACATAAAAACATCAACAACCAAGGGGTTGTCAGTAGTATTTTAAGTAGCGGGTTTTATCCAAAACGTACTATAGGTAGCTAAGGTTTGGTGCTTTTGATTGCATTCCTTGGCCTTATCTTACATGAAATTTAATTTGAAAAACACTTTATTTGAAGTTTCTTTCATATTTATATCTTAAGTTTGGAATTTTACTCGTTTGTTAAAAGCGAACATATTGGACACGCACATGTTATCTGATAAGCATCTTGTTGGGACTTCACTTATAAATTAAATACATCTGTGTTTACCCCAATGTTTGTATTGTATCACGTTAAGCGGTTTTTGTGTGTTTATAAATTTAGAAAATTACTACATCACTTTAGAAAATACAAAGAAGTATATTTATTTCATTAAAGTAAGGGAAAGCATAGACTGAAGTGATCTTGCAGTTTTGTGGCAGATATTTGCCAGTTTCACACTGCCAACAGCCATAGATGCTAATAATTGTGTAAATAAATCTACTTCTCTCGGTAAGTAGCACTTAACTGGAAAAAAAAAACACACTGCAGTCCTATTTATTGCAATGCCATTTGTACAAAAACAAATACTCATCTTTTACCAGGCTATTTTAAGATATTTTATCCTGTGTTTTGTTCCCTTCAAAAAATGATGCACTGAGGTGAAGAACATTTTACAGCTATTTAAATCAGTTTTGATTCGTGTTATGCACTTTTTTAGCAAATACTTTATTCCCTCGGATCCAATTTGGGTTTAAGTAAATTAAGAAATTTTTAGAAACAGATTTCACTAAAAAAAAGTTAAAGTTAAAAAGCAACGATGTTTTGACCGCTCGAAGGTCATTTTCAAGTTGAAAAGTAAAAATTTTGCATGCGCTCAAATATATACAATCGATTATAAGAATGCTAATGAGACGCACGTTATATTGGCCACAAGCCAAAGCCATATAATTAAGTGTTTTAATCGTTTTCAATTTAAAATTCTGTATTCAGTTTACCCTCTACCATCTACAGTTCTATGTACAGACGTAAAGGCTTACAGTTATTGTAGCAAATATTAAAGCACATGGGGAATGTTTAGAGTTATTACCGTTTACAGTATTTTAATAATCTTTTTAATGTACAATTCTGTATTGAGTTTACCCTGTACACTCTACGCTATATGTTCAAACATCTACATTCTACTGTCTGTGTTCTACCAGCTACTCTCTTCAATCTATGCTCTAAGCTCTACACTCTACAATCTACCATCTACCCTCTAAGTCCATCTATGCTCTACGTTCTACCAGCTAATCTCTCCAATTTACGCTCTACGCTCTACCATCTACCATCTACCCTTTAAGCCCATCTACGTTCTACTCTCTATGTTCTACCAGCTACTCGCTCTACGCTCTACCATCTACCCTCTAAGCCCATCTACATTCTACTCTCTACATTCTACCAGCTACTTGCTCTACCCTCTACCATCTACCAGCTACCCTCTAAGTCCATCTACGCTCTACGCTATACCATCTACCATCTACCCTCTAAGCCCATCTATGCTCTACTCTCTACGTTCTACCAGCTACTCGCAATAAGCTTTACGTACCATCTACCCTCCAAGCCCATCTACGCTCTACTCTCTATGTCCTACCAGCTACTCTCTTCAATCTACGCTCTACGCTCTATGATCTACCCTCTAAGCCCATCTGCTTAGAAGCAGTTATTGGAATCATTTAATTTTTTTTAAAAATTTCTTAATATTTTAATGAAGACCAGTGAGTAGCACAAAGGAAGACTTCTTGTAGTTGTAAGCTTTTTCGTTTATTTCCGATGCACTTTGTCTCTGTCTGAAACTTCTTCAGGGAATGATTTAAGCATACCTAAGTTTAACTTCCCATGGAAGTGAATAACTGCTGAAACATGCTGTAAACGGACATTACAAGAAATGCCTAATGCACATGTTATTGCATGTTGTTCTATTTTGGGGGCCATAAAATTAGTGCTAACTGTATGGCCCCCAAAATGTAAAAAAAAAAAAGTTAAAAATAAAACAAAAATTAAAAAAAGATTAAAAGATTAAAACATAAAAAAGACATTTTTTGTTTGGAAGGGCCCCAAAGAAATCCTATTAGAGTTTCTTAGTTGTCTCTATAGCAAGAATGATCGTATCAAACTTACATACTATGTTATTGATGAAAGTAGTATTTAGTTTCTCCATTTATTTCTTTACAAAGATGCTAATTTTAGCATTCTGCAGTTTTCTACCTATCAAAAGCCACCAAATAAGTATCTGTACATTCCCTTTGAGTCATTTCATCCCGCAAGCAACAAGAGGGCCTTCATTAGAGGCGAGCTTATGTGCTATACTAGAAATAGCTCCATGTTTAAAGCCTTTAGTGAAACGCGAGAAATTCTGGAAGTGCCTCCGGCGTCACAGTTACCCACTTGGCTTTTTACTTCCGTTATTCAGGGAGGTTAAATACAGTAACAGAACTAAAGGGCTTCCGCTAAAACGTAAATCGTGCAACAGTAGAATGGCAGTCTTTAAATCTACATTTAACTGTAGTCATGCTAAGTGATGTGAAGGACATTTTGTTATAGTGTACTCAAAAAGTGTGAATACTTAGATCACATGACTTTAAATGCTTAGTGGATGTTTTGCGACCACATGGAGATCTTGTTTACTAGTTTTTAGGGTTGTAATTTGTCGTACAGATTGCTGTTCATTTCAAGTTCGAATATATGGTTTAACTCAGAACCACTAACACCAAGCTGGTTATCCAGAGACATTTATCAGACTTAGACTGTATTGTCAGTTATAAATCTACTACTACTTATAATCGTATGGCTGCAAAATATAACAACATGTAATAACATGTACATTAAGGCATTTCTTGTAATGTCTGTTTACAGCATGTTTCAGCAGTTATTCACTTCCATGGGAAGTTAAACTTAGGCAGGCTTATGTGCTATATATGCTGTTCAATGTTAGTTGTAATCATTCCCGAAGTCTCAGACAGAGACAAAACGTGTTGGAAATAAACAAAAAAGCTTACAACTACAAGAAGTCTTCCTTTGTGATTTCTCACTATTCTTCATTAAAAAAATAAAAAAATTTTAAAAAAAATTATAACATTCCAATAACCTTCCAAGCGGATGGGCTTAGAGGGTAGATCGTAGAGCATAGAGCGTAGGTTGAAGGGAGAAGCTGGTAGAACATAGAGAGTCGGAGTGTAGATGGGCTTAAAGGGTAGAAGGTAGATAGTAAGATCGTAGAGCATAGATCAAAGAAAGTAGCTGGTGGAACATGGAGAGTAGAGCGTACATGGGCTTAGAGGGTAGATGGTAGATCATAGAGTGCAGAGCATAGATTGACGAGAGTAGCTGGTGGAACTTAGAACGTACATGGGCTTAGAGGGTAGATGGTAGATCATAGAGCATAGATTGAAGAGAGTAGCTAGTAGAACGTAGAGAGTAGAACGTAGATGGTAGAACATATAGTATAGAACATAGAACGTAGAGGGTAAACGCAATACAGAATAGTACATTAAAAAGATTATTAAAATACTGTAAACCGTAATAACACTTTAATAACACTTTAATATATATGAGATAATAAAGAAAGCCAATAAATTACAATTACAAAAATTACAGCATCGCAGATGATCAAGAAACTCGCACTCGCAACCCAATATTTTTTATCACTCTACTGGTTTTTTAAGCCTTTAAGCTGGTGTAGAGAGTAGTCAAAAATTCTTGAACTGATAAACTTGTAAATACATAGAGCGTAGAGCGTAGATGGGTGGAACATGGAGTGTAAGACCTATAAGCACATAGCGTGTTGACCATAGATGGAAGAACATATAGCATAGAATGTAGTTAGGGTAAACTCAATACAGAATTGTAAATTGAAAACAATTATTTAAACACTGCAATCTGTCATAACACTCAACATTCCCTAAGCAATATAAGATTTGCTACAATAACTATATGCCACTACACCTCCAAGGTGTCACATATCTGAGAGAAATGGAGCTTAAACATTCAAAATACTACTGTAGAGTCGTAGAGCTCTATGAAAATTTCTACACCTAATCGAGCTTCATAAAACGGGCTTGGTAGAACTAACTTAGAACAAATGCCTCTTAAAAGATGTCAACAACTAGTGGCACCTTACAATAACTTATTCACAACATAAACAAAACCGACAAACAGACCTCCAACAGACCAACTTTAGTTGACTAACAATAGATGGACCTCAAACAGCCCGACTTAATTTGACTAACAATAGACATACTGAAATTTACTAGAACCAACCAATGACTGCTGACAAACTTTACACGAGTCTTACAGTCAATGCCATCATGGCTAAACTGACCAATCACTTCCAACAGACCAGACTTGTAACACAATTGACTGACAAACACTATTCACTGGACTCTTATGATGACTTCTGGTAAGGTTCTAAAAGCGTCAGTCACCAACAACAGTTCTTTTCAGAACTTTCCTTGGGAAGTTAGTATATATTAGTAAGACCCTTATTTCAATTCAAAACTTTTTTGGTAAGTTAGTATATTAGCACAACCCTTGCTTCCATTCAAAACTTTCCTTGGCAACTATCCTTAGTACGTTAATATGGCCCTTGTTTTTATTCAAACCTTCCTTGGTACATTCATTTAGAAAGATCCTGTTTTTATTCAAAACTTTCCTTGGTAAGTTAGAATGCTAGTGTGACCCTTGTTTCCATCTAAAACTTTTTATTGCATTCATAACTGGAAACAACAGAAATAACCTTTAAGTTTTGTTGAGATTTATCTGTAAAATTAATGCGACAACTACTTAGAATGGTACTAAAGAAAAAATTTAAATAAATGATTCCTGTTATACTGTATGTGCTTAGTATGGAGCCATAGATCCATAGAGCTGTAGACTTTATTATGACAAAATGTGTGATCCTAGAGCCATAGAACCATAGAATTCATTATCTAGAAATTTAAAAGTTGAACGAGACTTACCTGTAAGTTGAAGTTTGATTGGAATTCTATCCGTGACCAAGCACTGAGGGATTACATGAGAAAGTATTGCACCTGCACAAACTCAGTTTTTTAAGCACTAACCATATGTGCAGTGGTTTACCATAGGCTATCTCTGGGAGGAATATGAGAAATTTTGATTTTTTTATCATGTGCCGCAACTGGCTCTACGTTAGTGGGCATTCCCTCTTAAGCACTTTAATTTGTTTTTACCCTCATTAGAGGGAGGATAGTAGGTGTCAAGCAACTGTCCGACAGATGCATCCAGATTTATACACTTCTGGTTTTTGCCATTAGCCTCTTCCCGAGGGGCTTACCCATGTATTAAGGATATCTTCCTCTTGAATTTCCTCATCATGCGGTGTAGGAAATCTCTAGGTTGTCATTAACCGACTTAAAAGCCTCGGAAATAGCCTTAGCCATATTTCGGGTCAGTGTTGCAAATCCTTCTTGCATGGCAGCTGAGGATATCTTCCTCTTGAATTTTCGCCTCATAGGAAATCTCTATAGGTCAGCTTTAACCAACTTAAAAGTCTTGGAAATGGCATGAGCCATCTTTCCGGACAGTGTTGCAAATCCTTCTTGCATGGCAGCTAAGAGAGCTGTGGGAGGTCCTTCACCATGAGAAGGAGAAGCACCAACCTTTGCACCATTTTCAACAACATTGGACTTCAATGTCCTCGGGCACTTTTACCTTAAGAGCTATTGCTGCTTTCCTTTTTCTCTCCAGATGTTTCCTTCCTCTGACTGGTATCCGTGTCATTGTCTGGCATTCTAATGCGAATTTCTGCATGAATTATTGCTGAAAATGTTCATAAGACATAAAATGACTACTGTTCGCTCGGAAAGGCGGCAACACACTGAGTTCGCACAGGCGCAATGCTATCTCATGTGAGACCTCAATGTGGTGACAGAATAGAATTTGTGATTGTACAGCCACAGACTGGTAGAGTTCATTATGTAGAAATGTTTGATCATAGCACTGTAGAGTCATAGAGTCATAGAGTCCATTATTTAGATGTGTGAACATAGAGCCGTAGAGTTCATTACGTAGAAATGATTGTTAATGAACAAGTTCAGGCATAGGGTTAAATAAACACTACTACAACAGACCAAAACTGTTGGTAACCATGGTAACATGCCACTGTTTTATATGTACATGAAAGAGAAGAAGTACAAAGTGATCAGTGGCTGATTCTTGAGCACATGCCTGGTTTCTGTTCATTTGTGATTTACTTCCAAGTAAAGGCCTATTGGTTAAGTGATATTTTTGCTTCATGGGAAAATTCTCAGCAATGAGTCAATGTAATTCACTGACTGCAATGACACTTACTAGTACTTCTATGTCCATCACTGACTATCTGCCTATAGACAATGAACATGTGATTCAGAAGGTGCAACAGTATCAATGCATGTCATAATGAGAATGAACTATCATCCACAATACTCACTAAAAGAGTCTCAATTAAGTTTGTTCTCTTATCTACATGTACGAGCTTTTACCTTTGGGTGATTTTTTTCTTCATCCAGTGAGCGACTATAACTAAGAACCAAATACTTCAGCTGCCTTGTTTCAAAGATGATGGGTGTCTCTGGGCAAGGTATGCCAACACTGGAACATTCTAAAGCTAAAGAATCAGCTTTTCGCTCTGTCAGAGAACTGCTACATTCAGATGACCTGCAGTCTGATGAGGCATCATCAATAGCCATCTGAGAGGTTTCCTCAGCAATGGTAAGAGTTGGACTGACACTCACTCCATCTTGATGAACATGTGAATGGTTTAGTCTCTCCATGATGACTTGACTTACAAGGTTGCAAATGGCTCCTAAAGCAATTAATGCAAGTAGAAAGTTATAAATTTTACGAAGGGTCGAGGTTTAAATGAACATTATTTCATAACACAAGTCTGATTGCTATTATACACTTTGTAACAAAGTGTAAAATGAAATGAGTCAGAGTACAACCAAAAGCTCTTTGTAGCAATTACTGTTGGTAACACTCAGAGATAAGAAACCATAAAATGCATTTAAAACTTAGAGAACACAAGCTCGTGTCTCAAACTCCATGCATTTTAACATCCTCCCCCATGAATTAGTGACCTCACCAGCGTGACAATTGCACAGTTACAATTTGCTAGTACAAATTTACCTCTTTCTCCACTGACACCCATCTGGTATACGTGTGTGTAAGTGGTACTTGTCACGGTGACAAGGTCGCTAATTTTAATTTCCAGCTGAGCTGTATCGAAAAGCCCTTCACAAGGATCGGCCATGGACAGCCATCATGTCAACTAGTGCCTGTTTTATGAACCTCACATTATTGTGGAAGTTTTTGTAGAGTGCTACACCTCTACGCATTTATCACCGGTCATTTTATACTTCTTTTGCATGTGCATATAAAACGGTGGCTTGTTATCATGGTTACCAACAGTTTTTGGTCTGTTGTAGAAGTTTTTAATTCAACCCTACACCTGAACTCATTTGTTAACAATCATTTGTACATAATAAACTCTATGCTCTACAGCTCTACGATCACACATATCTAGATAATGAACTGTACAACTCTACAATCACACTTTTCTGTAGATAATAGATAATGAACTCTATGGCTCTACAGCTCTATGGTTCTACAGCTCAACGACTCTATGGATCCCTTCCAAGCACAGAATAGGAATTGTTTATTTCAATTTTCTCTTTAGCACTTCTTCAAACTAAATCTACACAAAACGTAACTGTTATTTTCACTGTTTCCAGTAAATAAATAAGTTATGAATGCATAGAAACAAGGGTCTTACTAGAATTCTAACATACCGAGGAACGTTTTGAATAAAACCGAGGGCCTTTCTAACATGCTAAGGAAAGGTTTGAATAAAAACAAGCATTGTACTAACATACTACCTTACTGTGGAAAATTTTGAATAGAAACAAGGGTGCTACTAATGTTCTAACTTACCGAGGAAATTTTTGAATAAAAACAAGGGTCTTGAATTGAAATATGGGTCGTACTATGGTACTAACTTACCGCGGAAAGTTTTGACTTGAAATAAGGGTCATACTAACATTCTAACTTACCAAGGAAAGTTTTGAATAAAAACAAGTGTCTTACTAACATTCTACAGCTGTAACTTACTGAGGAAAGTTTTGAATAAAAAGAAGGGTCTTGAATTGAAATCAGGGTCGTACTGGGGTACTAACTTACTGAGGAAAGTTTTGAATTGAAATAAGGGTCATACTAATGTACTAAGGAAAGCTTTGAACAGAAAGAAGGGCCAAAGTAACATATTAATTAATGCACTAACACACAAAGGGAAGTAAATGTGGTGAAACAAGCAGTCATGCTAACAGACTTACTCAAGGAAAGCAGTATTGAATTCCCTCTGAATAACGTTCTCCGGAAAGTGTGAATGTGGTACACACCATTTTTGAGTAGCTTGATATGGTGGTGGGAATTAACTTTTTTGGGGGGGGGGGGGGGGGGTTTAGTTTTCCCCAATTTTGTGTTTTTTTGTACGAAACCCGGCGGGGTTTGCTTTTTTTTGGTCTTATAAAAAGCTTTTTTTTTTTTTT
>Ga0126339_10002111_pt1 | contig 14092 bp, 6 predicted proteins | sample OrbTmetagenome_2_FD_92532 | JGI IMG/M metagenome (GOLD analysis project Ga0126339, IMG submission 92532) | Coral microbial communities from Petempiche,Puerto Morelos, Mexico - Orbicella T R C metagenome | ecosystem: Host-associated > Invertebrates > Cnidaria > Coral | place: Petempiche,Puerto... | reverse complement strand
TCTCCGGCTATACAAAGAGGCATATTACATCAAACGTCGGACACCTTCCCTCAACAAAGGACTCAAATTCAGCAGAGAACTTTGCCTTTTCTCATTAGTAGTTTTTTTTCTTGTATTCATTGTTCCTAAAACCGTATTTAACTGATGATAGTATAGTTCTTACCGAAATATGACTGTCAGTTGTTGTCTGAATTTCGACACAATTATGAACATTGCGTCTTGGATTATCATTCATTCTCTGGTTTTAACGCTCAATTGAAATAAGAAAGAAATATATTTCTATGTTCGTTACTAAAAACTATTCAATACTTGTCTTTTTGTAGGGTAACAACTTTAGAAACGAGCAATTTTTGCGTGCACTGTTAAAAGTAAAAGACGTTGTGAGAAAATTGAAGATTTGTGTCAACAGCCCTTCAGTGTAGGCAGATTCATTATATTTCCTATATGCACTCTCAAAGTGAAACACTTTTTTCTTCAACCCCACCTAGTGGAATACAGCAAATAACCTGAGAGACAAATATCCTGTGCAGGAAACCGGTTTAACGGGTTATCAGAAGTCCAAATACTTCTGATATCGCATAACACCGTACAAGAGTTAAAAGTCTCGATTTTGGAAAGGCAAATCGGTGAACTAAAAAAATCTCTTTCAATCAAATGGTTAGGTATACCGCTAGATGTTTTTTCTTTTTTTTTTACTCGGTCTTTAAGCTTGCCAATTAAAGTGTATAGAAATATACGAACGATATTACACTGAAATGTTCATTATGATATCTAATATGTCGACGCCCCTTTTCGGATATTTCGGCCGAGTTCTGACCAGTTCTTCGCCACTGTACATGGATCAAGCCAGTTATCGTGAAGATCGAAATAACAGTTTCAATGGCAAACAAAGTATATTTGTGTCCAACGCTGTATTTGGTTCCTTTTTGTCTGAGTGAGTTTTACCTGGTTTATTCTATCTGTAGGAAAGCAGCTTATTAAAACTTAATCTTAAAGGACAAAGGGCGTGAACTCAAGGAACCAGGGTACATTCTCGATCGTCTTGTTATCTTTTAGTCAGACTGAACGAAAAATCCAATAACAACATATTTATTTAGACGTTCATTTTACATATTCAAGCAAAACCCAAACTGACAAGTAAATTAATGAAGGGATGCTGTCGGAACATTTTTTTTTATAATCCCTTTTGTGGTAGATAAAATCAATGGAAATCGTCTTTGCGTCAGTTATGGTTTCACAATCTTATTTCTGTTTTGTGTAAAATGGTGTTTGTCCATTTTCTTCGTTATCGGTTGACAGATATCGTAACTAATTGCTCGTGAAAGTCTCACTTTCTGTTCTTGCGTGCTGTATTGATATTATCTGCCTTCCTTCAAAAGTGACAAAGTCTTTATGTCGTTTGCCCACTTCAAGAAGAACAACGAATACGACATTGCACGTCGAAGACCTTTCGTTCGGAATATAACGAACTGAAGCCATTGGATGGTTCTTCTCTGCTGGGTTAACTTGTTTGACACGGAAAATTGAGGTATTAGTTTAACGACAGATTTGCTCTCTTAAATACTGGACTTTAGAACGTTGGCTGCATGGAAACATGGCATATGCCTGACAAGTAGACATTAAATACGGATTGAACGGCATCTCCAAAGCGTGCTCAAGGTATTTTAGCTGTCTAATTGTCCTTTAGACTGTGATGATTTCGTGGTACAGAAATATAGCAAATGCTTACGTTTTGAGCCAGGCATGCACCTCAGCCAGCTCTGATATTTCCGATGGAACTCCCACACGCAGAAGTTACTAACTGAAGAACTACCTCTTATTGGAATTTATACGGAGGCCAAATGAAAATATAGTTTCAAATTCACCAGACAAGCCATATAACTTTCGTTTCCGTGTTTAACGTTTAGTTGTGATTTACGCGGAAAGTGTCTGCGAAATTTACGAGGGAAATATTCGTGGTATCGCACGGAGTATAATTTAAGTTATGTCCCTATCGGGTGCGTTTGACATCGCGAAAAACCGAAGCCACCTGTGACATCAAAATACACAGGCTTGCTTTTGCGAGACTTTCGCGAGTTTGGGTGTGAGTGTTTCAGTAATTGTTTTGGTGGAAACAGAGCTGGATAATCTCTCCTTGAATTTGCTTTCGTGAAACTCTCGGTCGAAACTAGATATGCGCCGTTAATCGCATTATTGGAAAGGATTCGAAAATGTGACGTAGCCGAGTGTGACTGTCTGACAAAAATGAAACATCACTTCATGAAATAACAGCAGTCACAACATTTGACGGACAGTAATTTGCACTATGCTATCAGGTTCACATCAATGAGCGTTAATTTTTTTTAATAAAAACACATTTCTTCGTAATCCAAACAATTAAATTCGCGTTAAGACCTCAGTTGTAATGGTTGAAAGTGATTGTGATGTGGGAAGACATACAAGGAGGCCTTGTGCAGCGAATGTCGAGCTATTTTTAGCGTGTTTCAAGCTACAGCGCGAGATAAAACGAACATAGCTGAAATGCTTGCTGAGAGCTAAGCACACGCCCAGAGATATCGATGACACACGCAGGATGGAATGACAAATTATCTTGGCCTCCAAAACAGACGGAAGCATACATTAAATCAACAATTTGGAGGATTTGACTCTTCCTTTTTAGGTTTTTGTGGATTTTGCGACACGAGGAAGGGGACAAGCGTTTCTTGAGACAGAATTTTGTTATGACTAAAATTCGTTTCGATCGACAAAAAACTGCATTCCTGCCAAACATTTTTAAAAGCAGGAGCATTTAAAGGATTATGTTGTGGTAGTTGCAAAACGTTTTAGCGGATTGGAAAACTCGCCGAAAAGTTAGCGGTGTCCAAAAATTCGCCCCATAGCAGGGGATAATTCGAAAGTAGAATGAACTAAGGTGTTTTATGTTTGTTTCTGTGTTCCTTAATCGATACGAAATTTGTTATGCTTTGAATAAATTTGACTGCCAAGCCTGCGGTGACAATTTCCTACAAATTGATCGATGGAACCCATTGATTTGTTACAAGTTAATGCGTAATTGAGGCCATGCGGCACGTGACAGAAAACCGATGGATTGCGGTCGATAGGAATCTTTTCCATTCCCTCACAATAACAACAAAACATAAAAACCAGCATCATATAAGGTTTTTAATCGGAGTTTCGGCGCAAAAAATGTGGCGGGAAAGGCCCGCCAGAGGCAAAACGTGATGTCTCGCACGATCGGTGCTGCAAAACAAGATGCCCGTTGTTTCGCTTACTTTCAAAAATGAGTTCTGTGTAAATTATACAGTTGACATACTCTTCTTATCGTTGTGCAGCTGATAATGTTGACATTTACGTGACAACTCGATTTTTTGATATTTTCAATTTACGTACATTGCAACTGGAATTTGGTTTCGGCGGGTTGTGATAAGAGATATCTGCGTTATTTTTTCAGATTTGGTTCGGATTTTTGTACGTTAATGTGTCTTCCCAAAGCATGTTTTTCATATCGAAACAAACTGTGTTCTTTTTCGTATGGTTTACGTACATGGACAATGCCAAAAAGAAAATATCGATAAAGAGCTTGGGAAGACAATAACTTCAATGTCAGTCTTGACGTATTTAATGCATATGCTGTCGAACTGGTTCACGACCCCGCATATTTTCCCCTTAATATGGCTGAAAGATGTTTCCTGTCCAGTTTTTTCGATGGAAAATTGAGTAAACGCTACTAAGAAGGTGACGGGTTAAAGCAACTAAGCTAAAGAAGAAGAAGAAAAAAACAGCGCTAGTAATGTCTTAGTTAAGTGGTGCTATTTGCCCTCGATGCTATTTTAAAATGAAATCTGATGGGTTTTTTTTCTTTTGAGAAATTTTCGTTCGCCGCTAAATGATATATCTAATGATTGATCAATCAATGTATTTATTAATTATCCGTAATAGATAAATTCCTAATCAATTGACGGATAAATTGGGCTATTCCAGCCCTGAATAAACTTGTTTTCCTGGTCGAAACAGCAAATTTTTTGGTCTTTTTCGAAATGCTTTTTTATGTTATATATTTCTTAGGAATTAGGAATTTGTCTGTATAACAAGGTGTGGCAAGCGACTCCAGTTCCCACTAGTTGCTCCTTTAACCGATATTTTTCACATACCGATTGTTGAAGTTGCCGATTGCCGGTTCAGTCAAAAGCAAAGCGAACAATGGCGCCTGCGATAATACCGCAAGGTATCATGGGTAATTATAGTTAATCGTTTCATCGAGAAATTTCGCCGATTTGGTCGAGATTCGATCGGAAACTGTGCGTCTAAGAAAACTCAGCCCAACTTTTTAAGGCGGTGCTATTTTCATCTACGCTCTTAATTTTCAAGTGATTCGCAAAAATTGGGCCAATCGTAAGGCGCACAGTGACCATAAAATTGCAAGAATTAAAAAGAATTCAACGTAGAAATTTTGGAAATGAAAGGATGGGAACGTTTCTAAAAATAGCCGAAAGCCTTGAAAAGTGCAGATACAGATGGGAAACAACAAGGAAAACTTATCATTCACAAATAAACTTCGATCAATGAAAGGAAATTAAATGTAACAAAATTTGACAACTATCACTTGTCAATGAAACAGTATTTTTGCGTTTACGTAAATTGAATTTCCACCCTCCCTACTCTAACAACGCCTCAAGCGCGAACCGGCAAAAATAAAACAGAACGGGAAATTCTGTTCTGTTTCAAGTTTAACCAAAATTGTACAAGCTTTACTAGAAAACCAAAACGAGCTAGAAAAGTAAAATAGTTCTTTTTTCCTTTCCAAAACCAAACCTTTAAGATACCTTATATTTCCATATACATTTTTGAAAATGTGTCTTTCAAATAGCACTCCTATACACTCCGACTTTGTCCAATCGTATTCATTGGATTCTTAACACCAGATAGCAGATTTGCCTTGTTAATTTAATGAATTCACAGTTGTGGGTTCCACACCCATGTTAATTTGATTTAGCAGATAATTTCGTGTCAATCTTATAGCGTGAAAGCGACAGAACTTTACTTCGCAGCATGTTTTTTTCTAAAAAGGGCGACAAATTTAAGATGTGTACTATTAAAAGCGTGTTGGTTTCAAAATATTTCCCTGTGTGGAGAACTAACTTTAAGATTTCTATCTCCCTTGTGGTCTGAGAATTTTATTCGGGTTTTATTGCAAAAACGAGAAATTTTCTTAATATCATTTCCCATCAATCATTACAATGTTGAAAGTTTGGGTCTTTGAAACAATACCGTGACACTTTTTTTTTAGCAGGAAGATATTAAAGCTTGGACTTCCTGCAAGGAAAATATGTCAACATTAGCACGGAACACCCACAGATAAAACTCGCATCCATAAAAGTAGATGTTACTTTTAAATTTGCCGTTGGAGCCCTACTGAGTAAATTGTGATTCAAATGATAGTTACTGGGTGCTATCCTAATGTGTCATGAGCGTTTTTTTGGCAGTGTTTGGGAGTGGAAAGTAACATGGTTAATTATGAGGAACAGTGCCACCGGAGATCTGCAATGGGCAGTTATTCTCTAGTAACAACAATAAAACCATTCTATTTTTAAAAAGATCTGAAAACTGCCGAGTTTATGGAAAAACAAATCAGCACAAGACCGCACAATTTTGAAAGTGAACGGCAGGTTTTCTCCGGCCAAACTACAAATCCCCACAACATACTATTGGTCTCAAATCATACATTGGTTCGAATCCGTTCTGGAAGATTCCAAAGTCTCCGGGATTTTATGCAGAATTAAGCACACAGAAATTGCAATATACTGTCTAAAAATGAAATTAATTATTGCTAACATGCTTACAGGATTGACATCAATGATAAAATCTAACTAAAATTATTTGTGGTATAAAAATGCAAATTGCCAGCAAAACCGCTAATTTTATTCCAAAGGCAATAGTACAACTAGCGGCCATTGCAGATTTTCACAAGATAAAGACCGCAAATTAACAAGCTTGCCCTCAACGACAGAGTTTTCATCACGTTTTTTACTGTTTCTTATCTGTGTGGTCTCAAAAGATTTTTATTTTTTTATGTCCTTCGTTACATGATATAATCGCAAGACGATCTACTACGCAACATTCGCCAAAACGCAGTTTATTAAAATACGGCAAACGTCGAAAAAAAAAAAAATCGTGCACTTGTGTATATTTTAAATATTCTGGTTACCTGTAAAATTTATTATTTTGAGATTGTCTGTCGTTGAGTATTACCTGTCATTTGCAATCAATTATTTTTTTGTCTTTAGCTTTTAGCAAGTCATTCAACTTTCTGTCTAGCCATGACTAAAAAACAAACATTTCACAAATTTAATTTCACTATTTTAGCAAATTCTATGAACTGACAATGCGAGAAAACTGACTTTTCACATCGCGTGACAATTCGATGACTTTTTAGCCTGAGATTTATTTTTGTCGGCCCCGTAATTTGCCATTGTCGATTCTATAACTGAAAAATAAGTTATCCGCCCGTGAAATAATTTAGTTATTAGCGCGCTCTAATCGTCCATGTGTTTGTATTTTATGCCCACGGGGTAGATACGAAATTTTCACAGACTGATGGATATTTATCACGTCTAGTATCGTATCAACAGGCGGTCTTCAAAGCTCACTTTAATTCAAAACTAACATTCTTTTTCTTTTTAATAAAAGGCTCTCGGCAGATCCCAGCGTAATATGTGGAGATTTTTTGTTTCAGATTAAAAGGCGCCGCTGACGAATTTTAGGTTCGCGTGGTTATCTGTCAAACTGGCTCGTTCCTTTCATTGCCATTAGCCTATAGTTGTCCTTGTTAGATTCCTGGGTGCTTTTTGTGGCCAATGGGAGATGTTATTTCCTTTCGTAATTACGGCCAGCTGGTGTTCCGGTAGGGCGGATTTTAAAACAGAAAGTGTTCCAAGACGGAACATACATCACATTTATGAAAATGTTAGTGTTCACGCAATCATTTGCATCTAGTGCTACTACTTGCCTTTCATGCTTGCTTTAAAAATTTAACGTGGAAGATTTTGCTGAAGGAGACTTTCAAAACCATCCGTGAAGGCTATCATCGCCAGAAGTCGGGTAAGACTGTTAAATCGTGTGAATATGAGCGGTTACTTTAGTTACAGCTATGATCTATCTCAGATTCCTAAATCATCATGGTCTATTTGGAAACATTCCGAAGTATGGCCATTCAAATGATATTTGTTAGACAGCTCTTTCTGCATTGAACAAGGTTGTTCTAACTTTTAAATCTGAAGACGAAACCCTAGTGTGTGACCATTCAAATGAAAGTCATTGAGCAGTACTTTCATGTGGTACTGTTTATTATGCTGTACAAGGTGGTTCTAACTTTTTAAGTCTGTGGATGAAACCCTAGTGTGTGACCATTCAAATGAAAGCTATTGAGCAGTACTTTCATGTGGTACTGTTTATTATGCTGTACAAGGTGGTTCTAACTTTTTAAGTCTATGGATGAAACCCTAGTGTGTGACCATTCAAGCGAAAACTATTGAGGAGTACTTTCATGTGATAGCCGGTTTATTATGCTGTTTTTAAATATGTGCCCTTTGGACAATTAAAATAGAGCTCTTGAGCCGTACATTCACAGGCCTTTTTAAAGTACTTTCCATCCGTGCGAGTATGCCATTATGTTAGTTCAGTTCATGTTCTCAGCTGTTCCTATGCACTTGTAATTTCTCTCAAGCGGAAATTTTACAATATTTGTCACATTTTCACCTTGGCACTTTTTCGAGGCAAGGTCAAAAGCGTACATTGATATGTTGATATGGCGTCGTTCTGTTCCACAAAGATGTTTAGGTATGTCCTCGAGAACAGTCTTTCAAATCCAGCGAAACTACCTTCCATTTTAGAGTGATATATTCCATCTCAGGCTCCTATGTTTACTTATATCGGTGAAGGGCGACGTGCAAATGGTGCTTAGTTATACATCTTGCATGAATGACTGATCAAGTACCTGACGGCAGATTACTCGGTGAATGAGGACTTTAAAATGCCGCACACGTCTTACTATACAGGTAAACAGATCATTCAGTTCAGTTGAATTCTTTTACCCACTTTACAAAGCACTTCAAATGAATTTACGCTCGCTCGATGCGACTGTAAGCCATTGTTGCTTTGCTTTTTAAAGTCTAAAATCGAACGTTCTCTGTTCAAAACTAGACTAAAACTGGCACAGGAGGCAGTTAGGATATTGTAGCTCTGAGCTCGACAAACGTAGTTTACATAAAGGAACTTTTCCGCTGCTTTAGCTATTGATATCAAGCCTGATAGAGAGATGTATGCTTTTTTGAGTGATACATGTTTGTGCATTTGCCAGCGCAAGGGTCGTATTAAGCACGAGTGTGGACCGATGCGGGCTTAGAAATATTTCTGTTCCGGTCTTACCATACCGCCTTGCGCGAGAAGTCTTATTCCGGTTGTCACGTGATCACTGGCGAAGACTGGAGTTGTACTGCGTACTAAGGATTCGCGCTTTGAAAACTTAGAAAAATTTAACCTGAGAGGGTACTTCATGTTTCTATTAACCATATTAAATGTCACGACGCAGAGAATTTTGTAATTACAATGCAAAATTTAATAGGACTACGTGCATCCGCCAGTTTTGCTAACCACCTCCGAAATTACCCTCTGTTGCCTATTATACTGCGAATTAAAATGTTTTTAGAAATCTTTTAGATCACAGAAACTTGAACGTAAGTCACTGATTTAGTGTTAATTTAGCTTTTTATGTTTCTCTCTGGTCTCTTGTATTTGCATGCGTCAGTCATGTTTTATTTCCGCGGGAAATTCTTCATGGTTAGTGTTAGGTTGTAGTTTGTAAATTTTTACCGTCACAAACGTATTCTTGGTCGTTTTAGTCGATTTACTTCAAACCAATTTAGAGTTTACAGTCAATATCTGTATGGAATTTTCTAGAATGTTTTTCGAAACAATGATCAATGATCCATTACTTTTCTGTGATTTTATAAAGTCAGTTAGTTCCATTAACTGAATGTGCTGATGGAAAACATAACCGCTAAAAGCTGCGAAAGGGGTTTTTGAGTGAAACCTCTAGTCTGTTAGAAATAGGTTTTTCCTTGCATGAAAGCAAATTAAACTGGAACATTTATATTGTTACGTCTGTGATATTTTAATAATCGTAAATTATTTATGCCAAAAATCGGATTTTCGTGGAAAGATTAATAACATCCTAAGTGAGTGAAAACTATTATTCCTATAATTGATGTTTTCAAGAGTTTTAATGCTCTTTTAGTCTCTGTACACAGGGTTTTATCTAAAAAACTCTAACTTGATGATATTGCGTCGAGAAACGCAGTAAATTATCTGTCAGTTTTCAAAAACTCGTTTTCGTGTGCTTTACGTCCGAATTGTCAGCAGGAAAAACAGCAAACGTAATCTTGGACTGAAATGGCAATACCACTTGACAACTGAAGCTCATTTGAATGTATAATATGTGCTTAGGGTCGGCAAATGTACAGAGAAAAACATCAACAATGGTGTCTACAGACTATATCTTTCAAAGGGAATTTGCCGCAGCTAAAGAAAATTGTGATAAGGAATGAATTACGATTCACTGATTTGGATTTAAACTAATTCGCTGATGTTGGTTGAAACATGCTTCGTTCTTTCAGGTGAAGGGAGCCAGTGAACAGGTGTAAAAATGGCCAACAACTCAAACGCGTCTTATTTCAATGGGTCGTCAACGATTCAGCCATCTCAGCCGTTTCTAGAAGGGGAAACATGGGTGGATAAATTCTACATTTTTCTCGCTGTGACAGAGATCATTATTGTAATTCTAGCACTTGTATTCAACAGTATTGTGGTGTACGCTTTCATAGCGTACAAGAAACTACGTACAAGCGCGACAAACTACTTCGTGATATCACTGGCGATATCAGACCTGTTAACGTCAGGTCTAGTAACAACATTGAAGGCGGATGCCGCCCTGAAAAATCAAAAGTGGACGCACGGCGAATTCATGTGCAATGTTTATACCACAATGTATTTACTGGCCGTGCCGAGCACTGTTATTAATCTGTGCGCGTTCACTGTAGATCGATTTTTGGTGTTGAGGATGCCTCTGCGATACAACTCTTTCATGCCACCAAAAAGAGCTGCGTTCATAATTAGTTGCCTGTGGATATATGCTCTTACCTGGGCTTGCCTTCCCGTCATGGGGTGGACGGCGCATCCTGACAATCCTGTTGTTCAAAACGGCTTTTGTTACTTCGGGACTGACCGAGCGTACAATATTACGGTGAACATTGTGAATTTCTTGTTGCCGATGATCTTTATGGCGATTTTCTGGTCATTCATCTACTCCATCGTTCACCAACACCGCAAAAGGGTTCTGAAGATAGAGAGAAGCCTGTCTCTTAATACCAATGACTCATCCAATTCCAGCAACAACATAAACGCCAACGGAGAAGGCCATCCAATGACACACCTGGCGCCAAAAAATGAGAAGAGGGAAAGAAAACGAATACGGCGCAACGTCCGCGGATGCCGGTACCTCGGTTTCATTGTGGTGCTGTTTTATTTCTGCTGGTTACCTTACGTAACAGCTAGTATGATTGGGAACTTGTGCACGTGGTGCAACGCGCAAGGACTTATACCATATGTATTGTACGATGCACTTCTAGCGCTGGGTTTTATGAATTCTGCGCTCAACCCATTCCTGTATCCATTCCACGACAAACATTTCAAAGAAGCGTTCAGGGACATGTGGAAGAAAATTAGAAGCAAGATTTTCGTTAAGCTGTTGTCGCCCAAAGATGAAATTTCAAGAATTTAAGGAAATTTTAATACGGACGACTTCTACCAACTCTGTCTTCAGTTCTTTGTGGAGCTGTCATGAAATAAGGAAGGAAGACTTTGGAAGGCGAATATCCTAGAGAATGCCTCAACACGGTTAGATATAGATTATTGTTCACTTTGCTGTCTTTACGGCTATGATTAACTGGGGAACTATCAGTATCTTTGGTCACTTGTTCTGTATCCATATATGCAATTCAAACCTAGTAGTCAACGAGCAAAATATGCAATTTATCTAGTAATGTAAAGTTGGTTGGCTAATGTCGGCGGTTTGGTTTTTATTATATGACTGAGAAAATTACTTGACCGTGGTTCGCTGAGAACAGGTAAATTTATCGTTAATCAAGTATATTTTAATGTAGGCGTGTTCTTAATTTTCTCAGTCATATAGTAAAAGAGAAGTCATATGCAAGCTCGGGCGATTTAAAATTCCTCTACTTGTGATATCTGACAATTGTTGCACATTTCGCTGGACTAAATGTTGAGAATTTTCAATTGTTACTCGTAGCGCAAATGGGATCCTTAATGGGCTATCTCCGAGTTGTTTTTAGCTTTGTGTCAAATGGAACTCATTTTCATATGAAATGTTTTGCACGAGGACTAGTTTTGAAACGGAGGCACAAGGTAACTCTGAAAGAACCTGTTGCCCTTGCATTCCGGCGATTATTTCTACTAATCAATGGATTAGTACTTATTATAAAATAATTCTTCACTACCAAGCTCATCAGGGTATAATGTAAATCCAGCAGTATCCATTAAATATATAACAGCTGCTCATTGCGCGCACGTACCAGAGTGGTAGAATCTCGCGCGCCATCTCGCGTGTCAAAACATGAGAGGATGAAGAGTAAGAGAGTCAATCCGTCTCAAGTTATTTTTAGTTATGGTGCCCAGTTCTCGAGCGGAAAATGTCACCACGCGTGTTGCGTGGATGTTTTCGTGGGAGGATGAAAGTGCGTGTAATCCAGCTTGGGCTGTCCACGTGAACAAAATTCGCTTCACATGATTGCTTATTTCTAGAAAGAGGGATCACTTTTAGGAATAAGATCTATTTGAGCGACTCGTAGAGATGGCGCAGTGATGAGAGCGCTCGCCTCCCACCCAAGTGGCCCGGGTTCGCTTCCAGTCCGGTGTCATATGTGGGCTGAGTTTGTCGTTGGTTCTCGGCTTTCTCGGAGAGTTTTTCTCCGGATTCTCCGGTTTTCCTCCCTCCACAAAAACCAATATTTTCAAATTCCAATTCGACCAGGATAGAGGACCCGTGTGAAAACCAGCTAAGCTGATGTGGCTTCCTCTCTAAATGTTTCAATTTTTTTAATTTTAACCCTCTTATCTCTCATCCCTTCTTGTATGAGCTTATTGTTGAACTAAAATCATCTAAAGTAGCTCAAAATAACGCGAAACGTTTTAATATAACGAGCAAACCCGGTCCAATTTCACGAGTAATAATTGTACAAATTTAGATGAAAAACTGTAATGTAAAGATCCGATAGTACAGTGTGGAAATCGTTTTTGCTTTTTAAAAGTTATGGCGCTTTGAGGAAGCTTATGTAGCACATAGACCACATCAGTAATCCTAAATGAATAAGAGTTTAAGTCATCACGTTATGAACAATCGTTGTGAGTTTTACTACTCTATTTGGCCTTAGTAGAATTCTACTAGTATACTAATGTAAATGCTGCAGTCAGATTGGCTGAAGTATATTAATGCAAATGCTGCAATCTGATTGGCTGAGCTACTCGTATACTATCAGCCATTAGAGTGCAATTGCTAGAGGTCGTCCACGTTATGGCAATTTTTTCTAGTTTCTCTTATGTTTCTAGATAATTGAATTCTCAAGAACAGACCGTTATTCGACTTTAAAACCTCATAATTTTCCAATGAACCGATGAGCGCGATGTTAAAAAATGATTAAAAGTCTTATTTGAAGGAAATTAAGATAGAATTCTACTAGAACAATTAGATTATTTGCTCTCAAATTCTACAAGGTGATAATCTAATTGTTAAATAGCGACGACATATGAAAAAAAATATCTCCCATTAGTAAATATTTCTTAGTATAGTAGTAAGTTGTAGTAAGTTCCAAACTTTCGAAACACATTTTGATTTCTAAGCTTTGCTTCACCCTTTGATACATTAGGAGATGTCTGATGAAAATTGTATTTCTCCTTGCAATCTCAATATATTTCAAGCTTAGATGTAAAGAGAAAAAGAAAATCAATCCTCTACTGATATATAGCACTGTGCTTATAATATTATCCAGAAGCAATTTATTATTTTCTTCAGCATGTCTAGCTCTGATCTTTTAAGAGACACGTCTTCAGGGAATTATGGCAGTTTTGTTTAACAGGTCTGGATGGGGGTGCTGAAATTTCAAATAGCAGTTAAATTTTCTGAGATTTCTCCAAAATCATTTAAAATTTCATCCCGTTTATCAGCTATTAGTGAAGTTTGCGGCTCTCAGATCTCAGCTTTCGGTTAAAAATCGCTTCATTGCTTAGCTGACAGTTTAACTTTCCACCAATTTTCAGCTATCACTTTTACCCCACCCAGGTCCTGATTTAAACACTGCCAAGTCTTGGACGTTTTGATATATCCACCTTGGATCCCTGCTCGCGTGTCGCAGAGAGGCCTTGAAACAGGTCTTTCCTCCTTATCGTTCTTACTAGTTGAGACCAAGTTTAGTTTGTCTCGGTGGTACTCAAATATTTCTTTCAGTGTAAATACTCTGTTCTGCCGAGCCCACTGAAATATTGCCTGCAATGTATATTATATGACTTGTAAATAAATGTTTTAGTCAAACTTGATCCACCAGCCCGCGTGTATTTTTCCATAATTGGTCGAAGAAGGTTGTTATAAATTTGTTACGTGTAATGTCTATATTAAGCTCTGCTTGTCATGATCTCCGGCCTGGCCCGAGTTATTTGAATGGTGGATAACGCTATTCACGGGATAAATCACTATCCAGCGGATAACGTGGCTATGTTTTGGTAACACTTATCCACTGAATAGCGATTTACCCGGTGGATAGCGTTATCCAGCCTACGAACAACGGGATCTGACGGCTGATTGGAGTCTATTCAACTGAAAATAGTAAACTCATTGACGATCTCTGGGAGGCGTTGTGTCCGAGTAGTGAAGGAGCAATGCAAAGATTAATAGAGTAGTGAATTAAGTGTAGTGCATTGCAGCGCAGCGCTGTGCAGTGCAGTGCAGTGCAGTGCAGTGCAGTGCAGT
>Ga0126339_10002110_pt1 | contig 14093 bp, 13 predicted proteins | sample OrbTmetagenome_2_FD_92532 | JGI IMG/M metagenome (GOLD analysis project Ga0126339, IMG submission 92532) | Coral microbial communities from Petempiche,Puerto Morelos, Mexico - Orbicella T R C metagenome | ecosystem: Host-associated > Invertebrates > Cnidaria > Coral | place: Petempiche,Puerto... | reverse complement strand
TTACTGCAGTCAGATGAGTTAATTGAGTCAGAAATGCAAAAAAAAAAAAAAAAACCAGAAAAAAAAAAAAAAAAAAAATTGGAGGTCACCGAAAAGGGGGGGAAAACTACCCTGATTTTGAAAAATTGGTGCACGTAATTGAGCATGGTCTACAGGGGTTTATAGTTAAAAATATCGAAGGTGATTCAACGGAGGTAAACGATCTTAATCATATTTTGTAGAAGAGGGTCTGTTGCGTAAATAATTCCAAATGTTGCCAACGTTTTTACAAATCTTGACCTTTCAAAAGGTATTTGAAACCGCTGCACAGATACTGAGCTAAAAGGAACTCCTAATCGATAGATTTTCTTCATTTTTTGTCTAAACATAGAAAATCGGTAGAGAAAATGATCCGTCAAAAGAAAAATAGGTGTCGGTCCAAGATCGTTAAATCCAGGCAAAGCTATAGCAATGGCCATCTGCCCTATTTCTGTTCATTTTATTTTTTAGGATAACTGCAGAAATTCTCGCGCGCTCTTTGGCTAATTTTCATTGTCAATATGCGGACAGACACATGAATTTATAATTTATACGATGCATCAACGAGCGAGAGTGGACAATTTGACAATTTGTTATCGTAATAAACAAATTGACGTCAGTTTTTCATGCGTTTGTCCTGTTGTTGACAATGAATTTCGTCATAACATTGTCAAGGTAGTCTGCGAATCCACCCAGCTATCGTCTCGTGGATCCACAGCTACTTTGACAATGTTATAACAAAATTCATGATCAACAACAGGACGGAACCATGAAAAACTGACGTCAATTTGTTAAACTTAGCGCGCGCTCGATGCATGACGTGGCGTCTGAATTTGCGTGCGCAGTAAGGATGCGCAGAAACAATATAAATTCTCTTTTAAACGAAATTTTTCGTATGAACATGATTTGATTTGTTTGAATATGAACATACAAGTACAACGTTTTCAAGTCGGGGCAAAAGGCTTTATAAACAATGCAATGCAATGCAATGCTAGGTGAGCATGAAAAAGCTTCAAACAAGAAATAGTTTGCTCCAGTATGATTAAAAAGTTATCCAAAATTAGCTTAGTTCCAGCTATGTTCGATATTTCTGATTCTGATGGAGATCGTATCTCTTATAACTGTTGTACGCAGTCTGGAGCATCGGTTGGTAGCTTGTTATCACAAAGTACCCTGTTTAACTTCCAGTCATTGGGAGTTGATAGTAGATCGAAGTTGAAACTCTCATTAAGTCAATTTTAGAGGAGAATGAAACTGTTAATGTAAGATCAGTCAATGAATTAGTGTTCATTAGCGTTCTTTGACTCTACCCACCTGGGTTTAGTATGGCATTGCGTCTGAGTCCCAGTTTGTATTCAGTGGAGTTATCAATGGCTGCCAACTGAACAGCATAAATTAATCAGTAATTCTGTTGGAAAATCAACCTTAAGAACGCGACTAGCTAAGTGTCACTAAGCCCATGTTTTCACGAGAGATGTTTACCTTGCATTGGTTTTGTTTTAACCGCTTTACTGAAGTGAAATTTTTAATCGTCTAAACACAATGGCAAACCTCGGTATCAATCAATCAATCAATCCTTATATTTGCCGCCATTTGTTAAATGGCGGCAAAATCAAAAGTAAGCCAACCAAAGGTTTGTCGACAGTTGAACGCCTCATCAGGCATGGTTTAGCTCAGTAACCGATGGTAACCGAGGAAAAGCAGACGTTGTTGCGACATCTTGGCAGCAAGTGTTCACGCGTTCAGCGCGTAAAGAGGTGAAAAATAGAAAAAAGATTCCTTCTAATGTAAGTAGGTTTCAAGTCAACAGGCCAAAAAAGCTAAATAAGCCCATGTTTAGGCAAAGAAATCCCGGACTGCTGTTTCCCGTTCATCGTTAAGTGCCGTAAGTGTTTCCTTTCTGTTGGAGGCTCAGTAGCTTAGTAGCAGTTTACATGCAGGCGTAACTAGAAGAAGACCTACCACGAATAGAGAGGGAAAAAATCATAATTGAGGTCTATGGAGAAGAAAAGCAAATGTTAGAGTTTTAAGCGGCCCCGAATAAGAAGAAGTACCGGTAAACATCTACGTCGCCCGGGCACTGAGATGTCGTTTCAGTTTTTTTTGCGGGAAGAGGCTCAGTGAGATGTCAAAATTTTCTTTCCAGTATTCATCTACAAAGCTTTACATTTAAGGAGGGTTTGGCTCGACATCACCGCAAACAAATTGACAACGACCTACGTTCGGCATTGGAGTAAAGTCAGAAATTTTATAACTGATTTTCCAATAGTTTCTGTGCAACATTGAAGCATTGGTTTCTGAGAAAACCTCAAACCGTCCGTTGTATACGGCGTACTTTAGTTAATTAGTTCCGTGTAAACAGCTTCTCTAATAACTGCGGTTTGGTTACGAAACCTCGGTAAGCAGTAACCGTAGTAAACCTCTCTCGTGAAAACACGGCATTGCTTGACCCAATCAACGTTGAGTATGATAGAAAAGTATTCAATTTGCTTTGTTTCTATACTTCAACATGATTTGTTCGCGTTAACTGGTCGCGTTGCCAAAAAAAGGAAATCAACAAAATGCCATGCTCAAATGAATTGACGACTTCGACCACTGTTAGCAGCTGGATGGCAGTCTTCAATTTTTATTTTTAACAATTTCCCATTGTATTTGTTTATATTCATCACCTTTGTTCCGTAGATCATCCTTTCTGACTTGAACACCATACTCATGAGTGAAGCTGTCATACTGCTCGTGATTACAGCTATTGTAGCGATACCGGTCCACGTCCACAGAAAAGCAAACAACCTGGCTGGAATGGACTTAGGAATCCGATCACCGTACCTTAAGTAAAACAGGTCAAGGCAATGGTACTCTTTCACCTTTTAATATCAAATCACATAACAGCGGCGACAACAACAACGACAACAACAACAACGACAATAACGACGACGACAGCAACGAAAACAACCTTTACATCTGTGAACATCTTGAAATTAAAAATGACGACAGCAACAAGAAAAACGTCCATAAAACCTACCCAACCGTTGTCATGGTAACGAACGACCACCAGAATCCCTCGAGTGATCCCGAAAAGAAAGATTTGGGAAAGTCAACGTGATTCCAGTTCATATCCTGCAAAACAAAATATTGAACATCATTATAAGAAAGGCTAATTACTAAAATTACCTGAATTCATATTAAGGAAACTGGAAAATCGTCTTATACTATGGTAGAAAAACGCCAGAGCGATGGCAATAATGGCTGAGTCTTGAGTAGATTAAACGGATTGCAAACGATGATCAGAAATGACGAAAACCAGTTTTTAAAGTTATGTCATTCGTGACCATTCGTGAAGTAGCTTCTTTAAACACCCGAAGAAAATTTCACGAAAAGCTGTTAACTCGAAATAAGGTGATTGCTGCGAACATCTTTAGTATTCGATGTTAACGATCAACGTTAGGTAAAATGTTCATAGTTTTTGCTTTAGATTTCGATGAGACGTAACTGGTTTTAAGCTGCTAACGCGGCATATTTAAGTAATAGTTAAAGAAGATATCTTACGTTAAGAGATAAATTTTTATTCAGTGTTTCATTCATGACTTATTCATGAAAACCGCCCCTTCTCGGAGGCGAAGTCCAATAACGAAAAAAGACAGTCTTCTCAGGGCGAAATGTTTTGAAAATAAAAATGATTTGGAAAGAAACCTGGATTGAAAGATGATTAATAGTATGTTGGGTGGGGTGGGGGGGGGGGGATGAAAGCATCTGATGAAACGTGTCCTAATTTAAGTTATAAAGGAAACTTACCAGAGCCCACACGACAATTCCAGCCACGTACGTCATGATACAAGCGATGACAACAGCAGGCCAACAGCTTAGAATCGCTAGTAGGACTTCCTTGTGAATATCTCTGCATGGAACGAACCAAGACAGGTCTAACAGTTTGAAAGAGCTCGTTCAAGTTCTTTTTTTTCTAGAAAAAATAACTATGGGGACGCAATTTAATTTATGAAGTTGATAAAGGTAAGTTAACCGCCATATCAAGTTTGTGAGGCTAACGTTTTGAGCGTTAGTTCTTCTCTCTTTGTTCTCATGAACGACTAGTGCACTTAACATCAGCTTCACTAACTTACCAACTCACCTTCAATTACTTCAAGTCGATCAATAGCTAATTGTTTCACTTGCCAACTTACACAGCCCAACAGCTGCTTTAAAAAATAATTACCTTCGCTCAATCTGGGGAAACAACTCTCGTGTGAATTTGTCTCTCCTTTAAACAAAAATAGCTGCTTTCACTTGCAAAGGCTATGCACCCAAACTTTTTTTTAGTGAAGATGCATTTTTTCTGTAGTAGATAGTATTAACTGAAAAACCTTTATTTTAAAATTTTGGAAAGGGCTAATGGGTGAAACTAAAGATCCTAAATCTTTTTTTTTCTGTACTTGGCAGGCTAAATACGGGCGACCACTTGTGTACGAAGGCAATGCATTCTGGGGACTAGAAGATTAACCTTTAACCACATTTATTTAAGGTGGCTCAAAACAGTAATATTTCCGTGCGAAGCCTGGACTCTAACACGCTCTTCAGCGCTAGGCATCATGCGATCACTCGAGGGGTCGCGAGAAAGCGCGCGAGATTTCAAGTTTGCAAAACTCACAATAAACATGGCGACGCGAGGCCTGCTTCGTAAAACTCTGTTTCCACCTAGTTTAGTGAGCTGTTTGCGATATCGCTTGTTTTTATCTTCGAAAACATCCATCCTTCCGGCAATTTCAAATGAAAAAAACATTCTTTTAAACCGCTGTGCTGGAACGTAAACGAAAATTGTGATTGATGTTGTAATCGATCGCGCCGGCTATCAATCTAAAAAACAGCAGGAAAAAACTACTCTTCAAGTTTTCTTCGTTCTTTTTACTAGGCCAGTCTCACCTTCGGGTATTTATGGTACTCTTTTTCTACCGCTTATGCTGCTAACGACAACAGCGAAAAGAAAACATTATTCGCGGGTATTCGTGTTTATTCGCGTGGAATGGCAGGCTTTACTGAGCAGCGGACTACTTTCACGCCTGCGCAAAGTGCCATCTTGCAAAGTCGAGATTTTAATTTGCGCGTAGAACGCGCACGAAAAATTCCTTATTCACGAAGCTAATATCTCAAAAACGGATCCGGTGACCCTACGTTTTTAACGCAAAAACTTGTTCAACAGCAAGAGCGGAATGCATCTGCGAAATTGTAAAAAAAAAACCAAAAAAAACTGCGGAGTGGAATTTTTCCAACTTGGAAATTTCCAATTTTTTTAATTTAAGCAAAATCTACGTACTCCGCAGAATGTTTTCTAATTTTCCCTGTTTCTACTTCTGTGTGTAATAAAAAGATTTTTATCAAAAAAAATATGGGGTCACCGGTTTAGTTTTTAAGATAGATGCAATTGATGGTAAAAAGTGGGTCAAGTTTGTTGCTATGCAACAGGACAGTGCTAACTTAATTTATGACTTAAACATAATGAAAGGAACAGTGGAGAGTCACATTAATAAAATAGTACAGCCATTCAAAACAGAACAGTTCCAAGCCTGAAAAATTGCACCGAGTTCTATAAGTCTCAAAAAAACACAGAAAACTGTTTTGAGTCACCTTAAGTGAAAATTAGGGGCGTTGCTAGGGCGGATCCTGGGGTGCCCGTGACCCCCCCTTTTATAAGCCTTTTTTAAGCAAACAACCCCCAACAGGTAGCAAAAACGACATGACAATTAGGTGAATACCCTCACTTTGACACAGTGTGACCCCCCCTTTGAAAAATTCTGGCTACGCCCCTGAAAATACTCGAGCGGTTCACTGATGGTTATCAGAATTGAAACGTGAGATTTTGAGTTCCGGGGCGAATCTAAACGTCCATGTTAAACATGTAAAGATCTACACTAGCATAGAAGAGTGGTAATCGTTATTAGATCTTCCAAAAACGCGGGATGGATTTTGAAATGTTAACTTTGTGGTTACGTTATGTTTATTTTATAGATTAATTAACGACTTCCTACAAGAGTTAATATCTTATTTAGTGTATCACTTTCTGTAGTTCTCTCACCTCTTTTCAGCTACGATAAAAGCTACGCCCGGAGTCTCCATGATAGGCACGTACTCCGCTATCCCATCAGGACTATAGTACTTTTCTTGAGGCATTACACCAGCAAGTCCAAAGGAAATCATTGTTTTGGTACTGATTGCGTCCTTGACCTCAATGACACCTTCTTTCTCGGCTTCTAAGCCATTTGCATCAGTTGTGAAGTCAATCGTCGTGGCGCCGAACTCATCGCATCCCTGGCAGCAGTGAGAAACAGCCAACTCAAGTATGGTTGGCAAGATACCGCTTTCCTTGCTTCTGTTGCTATAGGGTTGTGAGTTCACGTATGGAGGATTTTTCCACCAGTTAGTCAGGATCGTGGAGCGACATCTGCAGGTTCCTTCGAAAGAAGAACATGTTTAATTTCAGACGAGAATTACAAATCTGAACATCACAAACTAGTTATTCAAGTCTTTCTACGTTACCGCCCGGTGACGTCAGGCGTCACCGATTGTGACGTTATGAGTCAGCTGGAAGAGGATGCCTTGTTCAGGATAAGAAAAAAGACATACAGGTATCGAATATTCTAAATTTATCAGAGCACGCTGAGTAAAAGGGGCTATTTTTTTCCTGTGTAACTACAAAATTAAAAAAAGAACTATCTTTCTACACAACGGACCAGAAGGGGCTAGGCTATGCCGTAATCTAGATATGGTTGCTCTTTAGACAAGGTTTTATACATGTCTTTGTGCTTCTAAAAGATGAGTTGCTGACTGCTTACAACACGAGTCAATTGAAGTACTTGCGCGTATTGCTTGAGAGAGTTATATTTGTGTGTGGCCTTAAACAGTAACATACGCTTTACAAAACGTGTGATATCTACTGTGTAGCTGAATTACTTTTTAAACTCAGGTTTACTCTTTATTCAGATTGCCGTAAGAGTTCCTTTAACATTCTCCTAACTCGGAAAAGACGCAAGAAGGCAGCCCTACAGCAGCAGAGAACAAAACATTGAGAGGAATCACGGTCCCTCGTTTCATTTCTCGCACAAAACTCAGTACGAGGCAAAATCGACGTAACTCTCCACACAAACGTACATGAAACATAGTAAAAATATTTATATTATACAACGAATAATCACGCTCACTTGATGATATGCCTTTGATGGGACCGTATCCTTTGCTGGTGAAGGCGGCTATTCTTATGTCGTATGTAGCGTAACTTTCCAGATCAGTGAGAGCATCGCTTTTAGACCCTGCAGGTAGTTGTTTCTTCATGTAGTCTTGTGGAAAAACTGGAGTTTCGTCATAAATTCCAAGGCTGATGATACTGTACCAAATGTAGTAGCCACGTAGAATACCGTGTATGGTGTGTTCCGGGGGGCGGTGCCATGACAGGTAAATTACCGTTGCACTTGCTTTGTCCTTGGCGTAAACATTCTGTGGTTGCTCACTGGGAACTGGAAACATTAATGGATCATTGTTTATTCGGAGAAGACATCTGTTACATGTTAGATAGTCGTGAACTGAATGTTAACATTAGTCTATAAATTTTCAGAAAAAATCCCATACGTAAGCTACTACGTGTTCCAACACAATATGGGTTGGCTTTGCTATGGAATTCCCTGTAACGTTGCGAAATTTGACTGCCACTTTAAATACAGTCTTTGTAACAATTCAATCGTTCTCAAGAAGCAACGAACATAGTCTCAGGGTTGAATGTTCAATAAAGAATCTTGAAATGAACTTGTTTATTTATTTATATACACCGTTTATAGAATATCGTTCACAATATCATATACTTACTGTCTTCATCCGTTGATACATTTACCGGTGCAGACTTGGCACCATCACCTTTTATGGTAAACGCGAGAACCCGTATAGTATAGAAGGTAAACTTCTTAAGACCGTGGATTTCTTTCACATTGACTCTTGGTGAGACAGTTATCTTAGTGTAAGGTGCGAAAGGTTCGTTCGTCTTTCTATAAAGCACTCTATACCCTCGCAGTATACCGTGCACGAAACCGGCGGGAACTGGGTTCCACGTGATTCTCAGCGCTGTTGCGCTGATATTGTTTCCTCGGAGGTTTTGCGGAGGACGGCTGGGAACTGTGTTAAAACAAAAAGTCAGACTTTTGCTTAAAGAAAGAAAAATTGCTTGATAATGATTATAACCTCCCCTTAGTTTCCATATGATCACTGCGATATCTTCGAAGCGATCCCGACAGAAAAAGTCGAGCGGTTCTCTAGACTTCGCGTACAAACTAGTTTCTTACAGAATACAATATTGATCCCAAAAGGACCTGAATTAACAACGAAGCAGTGAATTTTAGTACATTTATCATTGCATCGATCGCTACTATGTCCGGGAGACTGGCAGTGTCGATGTAATCGCATTGATCGCTAAAGTTAATAATAAAGACGTCAATAAAGCGATTCTGAAATTCGTAGCGAGCAAGTGGAAATTAACCTTTAAACAGAGAATGTCCAGCAACTAGTATGTGACTTGCATGGTACGTGATTATGATCTGCATTCATCCATTTATTTGTTTCCTAAACGGACGGCATTCGCACGTTGTCTAGAAGCGTTTTAGGCTCAACTGATTCAATTACACTGGAGTTTTAGCGCGGAGCTCTTTTATTCAGTCAAAGGAAAATAAAACCAAGCATGCTTAGTTTAATGAGTGCAAAATTGGGAAAAACTTCTTTTGTTCCTAAGTGATTGCTTTTTGGCCAGTTATGAAAATGTCCAAATACGTCTTTCCTTTTGATTTACTTATTTGCATGAAATTCAGCTGATAGCTTGGCTCACAATTCTACAGTGACACAGAAGGAAAACTTTATTTCAGTCAGATAAATTTTGAAACAGATCACCGAAAATGTAATAAGAAAGAAACGTTAGATCGGATCAATCCATCATGATTTCTTAAACGTAACTGAAGGAGAAGGTAGAACTATCCATACCATCTTCATCAGTGGAGACTATCAAGTCCAACGACAAGGCTCCGTAACCAATCCTTGTGAATGCGGCCACTTGTATTGTGTAGTTTGTAAACTTATTCAGTCCCATCAGATGAACGTAACGTTTGTTAGCAGGCACGTCCTTGACAGTAGCCCCCTGGAGTTGAGTTCTGTTGTAGAATACTCGATATCCTCTTAGTATGCCGTGAACAAAGCCAGTGGGAACCTCAAGCCACGTGACGTTCACACTGGTAGAGCTTGTGTTATATGATTTGACGCTTTGCGGAGGCAAGCTGGGAACTAGAAAGAAGCATAGCTATTTGATTTCTTGCAATGATTTGAAATTTGAAGAAATGATGGTTTCAGCCTTGGAGAATTGTAGACAACAAAGTAAACAAAAATGCGCACTCTATCAATCCAAGATCTAACTGTACGCAGATTGGTATTAGTTAACACGATCTCAAGAATGAACCCTGATCATAGAGAGAAAGCTTACGGTAGTAAGTTTGTTAATAAAGTTCTAAAATTCGTTTTTTGCCCGAGCTGCGAGGTGCAGAGGAAAATGAATGTGTAACTGTTAAGACGTTCAAATACCAAGTGTTAAAGTTTCTTGCAAGTGGTCTCACATATAACATAGTTAACATTTTGAAACTTTTAAGTTATTCTACTATGAAGATAAAAGCATCGTAAATGTAGCATTTTAATAATGATAATCATGAACTTTTCTTAATTTAGTATTGCACATTTCTCTAGGGCAGTATATTTTGACTGAACTATATACCTCTGCGAAATTGCAAATATATTTGAGAATTTAAAACGCCTACCGTCTTCATCTGTTAAAACAGATATATTAACAGAAACAGCTCCATCGCCTTTTCTTGTGAAAGCCAAAACCTTTAATGAGTATGCTGTAAACTTTTCCAATCCTGTGATGTGAAGCTTGCGCTCGTTTGGGCCTGTGGTCGAGTTCACATAACTGTCATTCTTGTCACCAGTCCTTTTATAAAACACTCGGTAACCCTGTAGAATTCCATGAACAAATCCTTCAGGTACCTCTCCCCAGGTCACCTGAAGACTTGTAGAACTTGTATTGTATGCTGTTAGGTCAGTTGGGGGTTGACTGGGAACTGAAATTAAAACAAAGGATTTGTTTTTTTGGATGGCAAGAGAAGGAAATACTTTCATCTAACATCGTATGGTAGGGAATGCTTCCCTTGGAGTGGCGTCCTTCTGTAACCAGCGAAGCTAAGAGAAAATTGTTTCTATAGGGCCTGGAAGTGCGCCTAATTCATCAGTGGGGAAGTAGGGCTGAAAAATTCTGATATGTTAGCTTCATTGTAGCTGTCATCTGTTTTACTGAACAAAACCTACATACATAATAAACAAAGAGCTTTAATTTCATCGAGTGCAGTGATGACTATTTATTAAATCTTGACTAGCTTTTTAAAGGCAACAGTCGATGAGATAAATATATTTTTCTCCAGATATAGTTAAACTCCAAACCTATGCGACACTTAATAGCTGAGTTGAACTTGATCTCCCAGTATTTTTTCCTGATATAATGAGGGAAAATACTGTTAAAACCGGCAATTAACACTGCAAGAAGATCTGTTCAATTCAGTTGAATGAAGACTTGTCTACTGGTTAAGGGGGGATTACTTTCGACTTACTGTCCTCGTCAGTTGAAACAAATATGCTAGTTGAGTTTGCTCCATCCCCAATCCTTGTAAACGCTAAGACAGTGACCTGATAAATGGTGAATTTCTTTAGCCCCTGCAACTCTTTTTCGTTTGTAGTTCCTGAAGTTGAAACGACGTTGTTATTGCTTGTTCCACTTGCGACTTTGTAGAACACACGGTAACCGAGCAGAATACCATGAACAAAGCTACGGGGCACCTCATGCCAACTTACATGGACACTGGTGGAACTTGTGTTGTAGCTGCTGACGTTGTGAGGTGGAAGACTTGGAACTGCGTAAGTAAAACCCGTGCATTAACATGAGGGCAACTAGGATTGGTGTAAAGGTCAAACTTCGCTTGAAGCAAAGCTAACTACGATGAAGAAATATACGATACAGCAGACCTTGAAGCCAAGTTAAAACACTTAGTAGCTTGAACTAGGTCTTAGAAAAACTTGGCTCGGTATGGTAAGCTATTTTGTGGGGCATTTTGACCATAATATGTTAACTGGGCACCTACATCTACATCTGCATTTATTAAGTTGGTAAAATCATTAAAACATCACACCAACTAAATTATAAAAGTTGATTACAAAATATATAAATAAATAAATAAATAAATAAATAAATAAACTCTGATAATACATATATAAAAATATGTGAATTATAAAACAGTATGATATAAAAATATATAGTTTAAAAGTCTATTAATTCTTAGCTAAATAGGGAAGTGGCTTAGAGTTAAAACCAGCCAGTGAGTTTGACTCAGCTATTTCCGCGGGCAGTTTATTCCATAGTCTTATGGTCCTTAAGAAGAAAGAATAAAAATAAATGTTCTTTGTCGTCTTATCTTGTCTATATCTATATCTATAACGATGAATCCATCGAGTTCTAAATTCAGAACCAGTAGAGTCCAGTATTTGTCGCTTTCACTAAGTGTTATACATCAGACAACACACCGAAAAGTGCCCTTATACGATAAAAAAAGCATCTCATCAAATTCACGAAGGAGTTTCCTTTATCAAGTATCTTTGAAAATTTGTATCTGGTTGAGTGAACGAACAACAAATTTTCCTTTACAAGTTTTCTTTGAAGTTCAGTCTGCTCGTAGCCTAATAAAAAAGCTTCTCGACGAATTTTCTTTGAAGTTGCATTACTCTTTGTACTATAGAAATTCCCGAAACCTCATATGTATCGTTACCGTTTGAGTAGTTTTCTTTGTTAAACCCGGTGCAAATAAGCAAGTTTTGCAACTCGACAAGTGAAACTTACAACTGCCGTATCTTGTTCTGCAAATAAAAATGGTCATGTGAAGACTTATGCAACAAAGGTTGCTGTGTGTGTAGTAAGCATAAAAAGTCCTCGCTCGAAGCAGAGAATGCTGAAGTTGTGCTAGTAACTCACCATCTTCATCAGTTGAAACGAGAACAGGGTCAGATACGTTTCCATCACCAATCCGAGTATACGCCAAAACTTTAACAGAATAATTAGTAAACTTTTCAAGTCCCATCAGCTCAAAACTTTGGTTAACTGTTGTCACATTCTGGTAAAAACTGTCCTCATCTATTTTAAACAAGAGACGATAACCTCGGAGAATGCCATGCACATATCCATCAGGAACAGGCAGCCACGTGACCATTAAACTTGTTGAACTAGTGTTGTAAGCGCCGAGTTGTGTCGGAGGCAGACTGGGAACTGTGAAAAGAAAATATATTGCGAAATGGACGTTTTATGCGATTGTTTAAACAATAAAACGAAGATGAGCGTTCACGGCGTACAAGATTTACATTCGAAGATTGAAAAGTATTTTATTCCTGAAGGCGTTGCCATCCTAGAAAGCTCGGAGCAAAAATATGCGCACGAGTAGTTTTGCCTGTCAGAAAAGAAATACAAATAACACAAATCATACATTAGACGACGTCAAAATATAGACATTATTACAGTATTACTTAAGAATCGGTTAGCATGCGTCCTAAAATTTAAATCTGTTCAGCGTTAAGTTGGTGCCTCAGTACAGGGACTTTTTTTGGTTAGATTGTGATCTTGAAACATTTTAAAAAGGAATTCTGACTACAACGCAAATGAACTGTTTGTTGACATGTTTTACTCACCATCTTCATGTGTTCTTGCATGAGTTCCATTTGTCATCGCTCCGTTTCCTTTTATTGTAAATGCCAACATTGTGACCACATACATTGTAAACTTGTTGAGATCAGTGAGCTCTACAGAGGTCACTAGGCTTGTTATATTGATATAACTAGTGTTTAAATCCTTCTCCCTTTTGTACAGCACAATGTACCCCAGAACAATCCCGTGAGCGTACCCTTGCGGGACGGGATTCCAAGTCACCTTCAAACTTGTTGAGCTCGTGTTGTATGCTGTGATGTCCGTCGGTGGAAGACTGGGCACTAGAAATTACATGATGCAACTCATCATATGAAATGAACACTCGTGTTTAAAAACGTGTTTCAAATCATGGGGAAATAAAGGTCATAATGGAAATTAACGAGAATCACACAAAGAAAACTCTGTCTGTATTGAGAACAGAAACAAAATCGAGACTAGGAGTTGAAGTGAAAACGAAATCATATCGTTCATGACTTGATGTTAGATCGTTCAACATGTGAGTAGCATAGATACCTCTTAAAACGAGGAGCATCCAGTTAAATTGTCAGAATTTCAGTCGCATAAGGACAAAATGTCATCCCTTTAATCTTTTCCCACATAAAATTAGTGTCACGAAGATTAATGCGCGCCTTAATTAAATGTGTTGGACAGGTGAATTCCCCCCATGAGCACCTGCAGCGAATCATGGTAGTTGTATCATGAAAAACAATATCCACTTCAAGACGATGAATACAACTACCATGATTGTCTCTTAGAGGAAATCGGCTTCATTGTTGCTTTCTTGTCGAGAAAACTAACCTGTAAAACAGGTTAGTTCCTGGATATACAGACTAACTATTCTGAAAACACTGTTTTTAAGCCAACCTAAGGTTTCTACTCACCATCTTGATCAGTTGATGCAGACACATTTGCTTCTGGTCCATTCCCAACACGAGTGAACGCCGACACATTTACTTGATAGACTGTAAACTTGTCTAATCCGCTTATTGTGGTGAAATTCAACATAACGCTGTCGTTTTGTTTTCTGGTGTCGATTTCTCCATATTTACTGTAAGTTACTTTGTAACCCAACAAAATGCCGTTCACTTGATCCTCAGGAGGTTGTTCCCAGGCAACCAAAAGACTGGTGGAGCTCATGTTATGCGCACGAAGATTCACAGGAGCAAGACTGGGCACTAAAATTTCAAGTTTGAATTAAAGTATTTTGTATTATTTTTTTCCAGTAAAAAAGAAAGCTTTTGTTGGAGAGATTTACTGCTAGGATGGCTCA
>Ga0126339_10002109_pt1 | contig 14098 bp, 9 predicted proteins | sample OrbTmetagenome_2_FD_92532 | JGI IMG/M metagenome (GOLD analysis project Ga0126339, IMG submission 92532) | Coral microbial communities from Petempiche,Puerto Morelos, Mexico - Orbicella T R C metagenome | ecosystem: Host-associated > Invertebrates > Cnidaria > Coral | place: Petempiche,Puerto... | reverse complement strand
TTCGCCGGTACCCATTTATACACCTGGGTGGAGAGAGGCACTGTGAGAGTAAAGTGTCTTGCCCAAGAACACAACACAATGTCCCTGGCCAGGGCTCGAACCCGAACCGCTCGATCCGGAGACGAGCGCACTAACCATGAGGCCACCGCGCCTCCCATTCACGCGACTGTAGAGCTAAGAAAACAGTTAAATTTTAAATGCGCGGTTATAAGAACTCCAAGATCTTCTTGTTTGCCAAAAATCTGCTCATACCACGGTAACTTTTTGAATGCTATTTGAAACATCTCAATTTAATTCATTTCTGTAAGTGACCTCGCGATTAAATTCTCAAGCATTCTCGACAAAGTTAGTGTCAAACCTTGTAAGAATGCTTAAAGCGTGCGTTATCGTGTTTTGAACTGACGTGAAATGTCCGTTTTTATCAAAATATGGATAACTTCAAATTCAATTTTCTCTCGCGGGGTCACCTTGAGAGCCTAAGTCTCGATAAGTTCTTCCAAACTGTATTCAAAATATTGCCATGCTATGCGGATTTTTTGCTCGAATGTTCAGCGGAAATCATCTTAAACATTATCTGTCCTAGTACTGTCTAAAGACCTTATTGAGTAGTTCCAGCGCAACCACAAGGCGAAGTCAAATCAAGAGATATGGAGTGCTGTAACCCAGTCTACTCACCTAAGTGATAAACATTAAAGTGGTGCTATAGGAGTATAGATACTGATTTTTTTTGTTGCCTCAATAAGACGTTTCAGGAGTACTGCAGAGACAGTTCAGCTCAATCGATTCAATTTTGTTAGTGGTACGAAAAGAGCATCATAGAGCTATTTCTTAGTGGACCACTGAACTCGGCAATTGAATTAACAAAGGATGTTGGCGACATGCACATTTTTTGCAAGACGTTTATAGAAAGTTGCATTTTGATAAGATTATTGTCCAATGCATGTACTAAACAAATGTGGGCTCATTCTGAGTTTTTCCGTGTACTGTAATCCAAAATGGCAAGGACATTTTTTTTTGGCCAAATGTGCTAAGGGCTAGGTCACGGTGTAAGAATGCGCCTTGGGTTCCTCCAATTTGTCAATTCACTATGTGTCAAATTAACATTTTAGTAGAATGCCCTGGTCAGAATGTAGATTAGTTTGGTGATAGTAGAATTAGCAGTTAGATTACCATAGACTTGTTTAAGGTCTGCTCGCTCAAAAATCTTCATAACTACTCGAAGCACTAAAATTGATTGACTGTTTGAAATTATTCGGATCTGACGATCCAGATTTATGTAAAGGTGTCACCTTAACAATTTCAAAGAATTTGGGATTGCACAAGACTGCAACAAACGGTTGAAGACACAAGTCAAAGGAGAGGCAAGAACATTTGCTGGCACCAATGTTTATAAAATGAGAATGAATACCTTTAAGTCTAGAGGATTTGTGTCAGCGCAGAAATGACAATTCCTGGTCAACAAACTCAGTGCAGATATCATTAAAAGCGAGAGGAAGTCCCATGCAGAATAGTCGTGAATTGTCTTGACTGCAATCCAAGTGATCTAACCATTAGCTATTCAAAGGTTGTCATTCTCAATGGCACCATTACTAACTAGCTCTTGCAGTGCACAGCGACAATTCCTCTTATGTGGTCAGAAGCTAAGTTTCCTAAGAGTAGACCACGATATAGAAGAATCATCGACATGATGGGTATGCAGGGCATTAAAAAAAATTCCTTTTGGCCAATTCAATTCAGTGAGTAACTTTATTCCTTATACTCTTATAACAGTAACAACTATCCATTTAACAGGCCTCCACTTCATTTGATCGCAAGATTTCATGGCTCGCCTGATCTGATCAGACATCCAGGAAGGCTAGTTGCTGTGCTCACGAATTGAAAGAAAAAAATTAAAAGATAATATCCTAGATATTAAACGATAAAACTGCCAACTTCGACGAAAGACAAATACATCGATAATAATGTGATACATTTCTAAACACCCAAACACTCACTTAAAAAAAACACGACTCGGAAATTTGAATCCAACGTTTTACTAAACTGACAGTAAGACTCACCATCATAACCCGATGTGGCTTCTTTCCTTAGTAAACTGGTATATTGAGACAGCGAGGAACCCAAATTTGCAGTAAACTAGGTGTCTATATTGTGTAGTAAACATTGAACAAACAAGCTGCAAGCCGGCAGCTTCGAAGATTCTTGCCACTGGCCAACGTAAATTGGTGCTATTAGCTAGCCTGAATTCGCTTTCATCCTTGCCGGCTTCTAACAGTAGTCCAAGACATGGAAGACATGGAGTAAACTAATCACATTAAATAAACGCTGAATAGATGACCTTAATGTGAGAAAAATCTTAGACTTTTGGTGTTCGCAAAACTGCAAAAGTTATCAGGAAGTGAAGGAAAAGCAATGTAGCAAAGGAAGGAGTAAAATTAGACTCAGATTCTCTGACCTCTCTCTTTTTTATTCTATATTGTGGTTGTGGTTGTGGTTTTCAAATTGCGGATTCTAAAACAATTAAGATGTTGTCGTGACCTACTGCACGATGACCTAACTTTCTTATCTTGTAAACACATCCAAACCAATAGGTCCGCCATGCGTACTTGTGGGCTTATGCTTAGTGTTATTTCATTCGGTTGGAGTTTGTTTTTAAAAATCAGTATCTGGGAGCTGAATTGCTATATTAGTGAGAAGGCAATCACTGAAAATGTATAGGCATTACTTTGAAACTGGAGACATTGTACTCGTGGTAAAAAACTTGTGGTCCCTTGGTCTCATCCTGGAAGAAAAACCAAACAAGATTGAAAGAGGGCTTGTGAGGAGAGTCAGGCTGAAAACCAAGTCCATGGTCCTGGAACGTTCCATCGACGAGACCGTTCTTCTTGAGGCTCCTAGACTCCACAATTGTATTATGCAATGATCCAGTTTTAAATAAAATTGCTTGTATATATGGCTTAACAAATTTAAATAAGGCAAATCCATACATCACATTAATGTATGGTCAACAATGCTAATTAACAAAAATAGCAAAGAAATCACTGTCTAAATCTCCAAATATACTAAGCTTACTTTTCGGACAATGTGATTGTGATTTCTTAGTACAGTAAACAAATGCAAATAAACTCTAATATGGTAATTTATTTCACTTTTGAATATCTACCTTGGACAAAGAGAAAAGGTGACAGTTCATATTCAAACTGAGGCGAAGAAGCGTACTTACTCAAAAGGGTAAAAATATATTCCGCAAATCGACGGCTTTCCAGTCAACTGATCGTTGAATGACCTCTTCCATGAACTACATTTGTAAACAAGTAATTCCACTAAATCCATCCAAATGTAAAGCGATGAAAGATATTACCCTCTTGTTTCCGAAAGTCTCGAGAAAGCATCTGTGATTTCAACTTATGTAGTTTTCAAACTCAAGCGGTACTGTCTTTGAATTTGTGGTCACTGATGGAGACATTTTAAACTTCTGACGGATCAAAGTAATGAATATTGGCTTTTAAAAGTACAACGGCTCCTGTAGAACCTGCACTGGACACATGCCAAGTCTGTCCTAGCTTTCGCGAGGAACTTTTCTCCCATTGTCTCGATTTGTTGACTTGCATGAACACCTGAAAGTAAAACAACAATCGCAGACGGGTTTCGTTATTTGTACTTAATAACTAGATTTTCGACGAGTTAAAAAAATGATAAGATGTGGAACTCAAGACCAAGCTCAAAATCAAAAACGACTTACCGTTAAAACTAAAAGCAGGGGAAACTAGAGACCACGATGGCTAGTGCGCCGTACGACACAAGACCACTTGTTGAAGCTTATGTAACTTAGCCGAGCGTAGACTGGAGCCTATCCTTGAGGATAGCAAACCACGCGACAAGCGCTCTGTTCACCGTGACAAATCCAGGAATAAATATCTTGGACCATGACATTGCGTGGTTTACACTTCGTGTAAGCCACACAAAAACCGCGTGGAAACATAGTGTAACACTAACGATACTAGAATGCATGCCTGTTACATGTTGGGTTCTGCCGTAAGGAAAACCACTCAACATTTGTGTGTGATCCCGTATGCAATGTATCCTCCACGTTATATATAGAAGACACAAATGCTAACTAATCTGAGCATGCGTTTAGAGCAAATTAGTTTTGTTCTAAAGAGAATAGTACCACAAGGAGGGCAAGGGGCTACTTGAAACCAATATATAGCTTTGCGATGTCCACACCTAACTGACGTAGATGGAACATGTTTTACGTAGGGTACACATGTACCTCTCCCACCTCACCCCCACCACTTCCTTGCCTCTAGACTAATTAATTAATTGGAATTAATTAATTAAACAAACATTAAAGTTTACACCTTAGCACCATGGTGGCAGGCAGCCCCCAGAACCATCCCAATAGTGCACTCTGAACTAAAAATTACAGAAGACAAAATGTAACAAAACTGGAGCCTTCAAGTGAGAAAGACAGAGTGGTTGTACCTTTGTTCACTAAGTTCTGACAACTCTCTATCCACTCTGGATTCCTCATCTTCCCCTTCCACAATAGATTGTGACACCTACAGAAAGAAAACAACATTCAAATTCATGAAGTTGAAATGAATGCTGGATGCACAAAACTGTCATCATAAAACTGTTAACCGTATCTATAAGAAAATTATTGATCGGTCGGTTCTCCACGCGCCATTTGTAACGTTAAAGGTACGCGATCATGTGGGTGTCCAATTACAGATAACCAATTACAACTCTGAAATTGGAAACCTTTAATTGGATACCTATGCCATTCGCATGTCAATTATGTGTGCTCTAATGGCTTACTTGTTAATGTTTCTTGCTGTTTACAAAAGTTATGGAAAACGCTACTAACTTTCTTGAGTTATTTTTCTGTAAAAAAGTCGGCGCATCAGGGTATGTTATGGACGGGTCAATGAATGAGTGAGTGAGTGAGTGAGTGAGAGAGAGATGTATGTATGTCACACCAATCAGATTGAATCTACTATAAACAGCCAAATCAAATTTCTTGTTGTAAAGGTAAATGGTATGTGAGAAGATTCGATCCCGATACAGTTCAGAATGGCGATATTTATTCTTCTATAAAAGACGAGGAAGTATTCATATATTGGGCTTACTTCGACATTTTCTGTGGGTTAGGCTGAGGATATTGTGGGTGGGTTTGATAATCATTTGCAACTGGATAATCGGTCAAAGAAACAGTGTTTGGCATATAACTACAAACATGCGATGAAGGGTGAGCTTTTCCCATCAGATAAGTTTTTGAATTGAGTCTACTAATAGGTTTAAGATGTGATTATAATATAACTGAGCTACTACGCGCGCTCTGATTGGCCGATAGGTTTGTTTAGATCAGAGTATGTAAACACAGTTGTGACGTTTTAGATTCTCGCGTATTAATTTTTGAGAATTATTTTATAAAAGCAATAGAGCACTTTTTCCGCGTTTACATAGCCTCATCTAAACACTCGAGGGTTGGGAGAATTCTCGAAAGTTATGCAAACCCTCGACTACGTCTCAGGTTTGTATAACTGTCCCGAATTCTCCGAACCCTCCTCGTCCAATTACCATTACAAATTGAGAGTTATTTATTAATAAGACTATTAGGTCAAAACAACTGTCCCACACAAGGACCCAACTTTAGGGGACAGGGTACCCCTGCCGGCTTATCCAGATTGGAGGCAGGGCATCTCCCACCCGCCACCTTAATGGAAGCGGTAGGGGGCCTTGACAGTTACTTACCTCCTATATTGCTTAAAGCCACCCATATGGATGGGACAGAGGTTACCCACCATCCCTATGGATAGCGCAGGAGGTCTTGATTATTACCTGCACCTATACAGATCGGGTAAGGAAGTTTTAACTGCTACTCTGTTGACCTATTTAGATGGGGTAGGGGGTCTTTACAGTTAGAGGCTGGAGTACCTCTTGTTTGGTCTCCTCTACCACCTTGTTAAAGTGGTGGGGTAGGGGAGGGCTCTTGACTGTACTGTACTGTACTGTAGAATATTTTAAGTTTCAGGCATGGCACTTGAAACACTGCAAAGATATTTGGTGTGAACTTGGCTGGGATTCCAAACAGAAATGAGACAACATAAGACTACAATGATGTTTAAGGTAGTAAATTGTTAACGTCCCTCTCATTTGTCTAATTTGTTAACTTTATCACAAACCGACACGATTATGGTCTTCGGTCTTCCAAATCTTGAAGTCCCAAAAACAAGAGACTTCTTTGAGACAATTCAAGACCAAGATCAAGTTGCATACTATCAGCACAAAGTACATTAATTCTTTTAGTGTCGGATTTACTCTTACTTTATGTTTATCTATAGGTTAATATAAATATAAATTACAAACCATTGCTTTTAGGAAGACAAATCCTTTACTTTTTGTACAGTGTTAGGGTTAGGGTTAGTCAAAGTTGTTGCTCAAAGGTTGGAATTCAAAGTAATCCTGAAATAACATTGATAGGTGGAGAGGGACAAAAGGTATTTATGTTAAAATGTCTAAAATGACTGGCTAAACAAGTGTATCAACTCTTTTCACATGTGATTGAGGGGCAATTTTGGTTGCAAACATTTCTTAGTGCTGAAATTCAATGTCATTTTTTTTCTGACCAGTATTGCATAATGCCCTTACCACTGTCAACTGTAGTCTACCATTTTTTCAAAAATCAAGACATTTGTTTGAAAAGATTTTGTATCAAACAACCCTACTATTTGATCTACAGTAGTCTTACTGTTCAGTGCAAAATGAAATAACCAGTCGGTTTTACAAGGGAATGATACTAACAATAATTTCCTACAGTGCAAAGATAGAAAATGTTTTCACCTTTTGAACAGATAAATTTTGCAGAACTTTCAGCTTGCTGATAACATAATCAATACGCAAATTCCAAGTGAGATTTTTGTGTATCCTAGTCCCAAGAGGCTTTTTCCCCATTGCCTCCTTTAGTTTGGTATCAATCCAAAATAAATTTATGCAGGTCTTGTCCGCACAACGAGGATTTGAGTACTTAGAATTAACATTTGCTTACTTTTTTGGCATTGGGCTTCATCCCATTAAATTAAGGCTGAACCAACAATTTGCATTATTTAGACTTTCTTGTAGTAATTGTTGTATGCTTTCACACATGTTACCACTTGACCAGATGGTAGTGTCATTGGCATACATCAATTTCAGAATTTTGTATAGAAAGTGGCAAATCATTTACGTACATTGAAAAACATGATGGACCTAAAATGGATACCTGTGGAACTCCTAGTACATTAGAGGAAGTGGCATTGATGTTTTCCCTAATACAATACATTTCTGCCAGCATTTGCTCAAATATGATTTAAACCATTGCATAGTGTACTCTCTAGTGAAGCACATTGATAATTTGGATAGAAGAATGTCATGATTGACTAAGTCAAATGCCTTGCTTAAATCAAGCAAAATGGCTCCAATAAGCTTTCCTCTGTCCAATTCCTTGAGCCAACGATCTGTAATGTTAATTACTGCAGTTTCACATTAATAATTAGGTCGACAAGCAGACTGATGTTTGCACAGCAGATTATACTTTAACAGGTGTTTCTGATAAGTTGCAGATATGTGTTGTTCTAGAGGTTTAGAAAGGATTGGAAGTCAGTAGTGGAATCTTTTTTGTGAAGTGCAGCTGGTAGAGTTTCTTTTAGTATATGAACACTGACGCTATCTAGGCCAGTGGCTTTGTGAGATGGGATATTCTTCCAGTCATTTTCAATTATCCTCTCTGTCATTGTTGGAATTTTGAAGACATCTGTGACAGTCTCAGACATGCTGTTGTTGATGAGATGGAGGAGCTAGTTATTTGCAACCAGACGTGTAAAATTCAAGTTCATCTCCATTGGTGAAGAAGTAAATGATGTAAAATAATCATCACACCCATTGTCAATGATTACATGGCTCAGTGCTTGTGTGACTGGCTTCAATATTTTCCACTGATTTTTTATGTTATCTTTGTTTTCCACGATCTTCTGTTTGAAATAGTTGGCTTTAGCATTTGCTCGAGGTAACAGAAGTATTCCAAAACTGAACAAACACTTCAACACATTTTTAAAACAGTGTACTTAGTATTTCGAGTCCTTTGCAATGCACAGATTCAGCCCATCACCAGAAGTTACATGGAAGTGACGCCTAAGGGCCATCTGGCGCAAGTCTTAAAAGTTGTGCGGGAAAATTAAGTGTCATGGAAGACAAAGCCTTGCAAGAAATGAGTTTAAATCTCACTCCAGATGATATCCCATGTTTTTTGGTCGGTAATTCAGAAGATGTAGGTAAATGGAATGTACTGCAGCTAAAATTCTGGCTTAAATGCAGAAGAAAAGAAGATCCCGTTGAAAAGTAAGTTCGATATTTTGTTTTGCTGTTTGTTTTCTGGATGGTTATGTGCGTTGCACTGTTCCAGGTGAATACTTACCTACTTGCTTTTTGTATTCCCTTGTGTGCAGAGTAAAAGCATTCAATGCAATACCCTATTACGGAGACAAGGTTTACGATCCTGACCCTGATGAAAGCAAAGCTTGGGAGGCTTAAGCGCTCCAGTGTGTTCCAGTGTAACTGAGCAGAATGTCCTTGGGCAAACCAGCCCCAATAGTACGTGTTTTGATAGCTACCCACTGGACAAGTCCACGCTATTCTCAGAAGACTTTTCTGTTTTGCCATCCTTTGTGCCTATGGATGCTTTCGAACAAGTTAAAAATTCAGGAAAGTCATCAAAGAAATCTGCAAACGCTGAAGTTGTTATAAACTCTAATGACAAGGGTCTTCGTATGATGAACTTCGTAGATGAAATGCAGGTATATAACAACGTGGAAAAAAATATAATTTATTTGCACCCTTCTTGTTGGACATCCTACAAAAGAAATGTTAAGTACAAAGTAAAATTGGTCATCAACAGAAGAGAAACACCCAAGATCCAGGCAGCAAAATGTGAAAGGTAATGTCCCCCTTGCAACTGTGGGTGTTGCTGTCATGTAATGGCTATAATTTGGAAGCTTGAGAACATGATGAGAAACTCGCAACTACAAATTTCCACCCCTGATAACAGATGCTGCACATCGAAGCCGAGGCAATGGGGGAAAGGAAATAAAAGAGCGGTAGAATTCCAGTTATGGTCTCAACCCTTGTAAAACCAAGCCATGCCTCTGACCTATCTGCTAGGAAGAAAAGAGGATTACAATCACAATTTTATGATCCCAGGCCCCCCAAATTTCAGAATCTTGATGTTGATGGCATTCTTAAATTGAAACATGATCTTAACAGCATAAATCCCCACATACCCTTTGGAGCAATGTTACCATATCACAAGTCAATCCAAACAGTGATGACTATAGTTGGCAAAGTTGCTAAAGGTTCCATTATTCATGAACAACTTCAGGATTTTACTGCTCCCAATTCACTTGTTCCAACCTCTGTGCATAGCAGCTCATCTGTTGCTCAAACAAGCTGGACCTCTGTGAGCATTACTTCACTGACTACTGAAGAAATAATATTACAGTCCTCTTGCCAGCTTACCAACCAAGGGCAAGGAAGGCTAAACGATGAAGGGTATGGCAAAGAACAATGTTCCATTGCCAATGATATAGCTGTTCCCACCCACTGGCAAGTGCCAAAGAAATCAAATATTGCACAATTTCCTGAATCCATTGTACCCCCCAATATCAAACATGTCAGTAAATCACATGGTTAACTGACATCATTTTTGTAACAATCCCCTCAACAGTTGAAAACATCATTTATTGAAACATTAACAGCTGGACAAATGGAAGTTAAACTTGCAACAAGAGGGCAATCTTTCTGTAGTCCATCTCGACAAAGTGCTCCAAACAACAATAGAGGGCTCTGTTGGAAGTGAATTTTTTGTCGCCATGTTTCATCTTTATCTCCCATGTTTCCCTTAGAATTTGATCTTTCGGAAACGTGTGAAAAATTAGATCTTTCCTGCTATCAGAGCGATTGTTACACAATGCTGCAGCACAACACTTGTGACTTAAATGCTTATATTAGCCACCATATTTTCCACCTTGGCCCTTAGGCCTTGCTTCCATGCAACTTCCAGTGATGGGCTGAATCTGTGTATATCAATAATCATTAAATGTTTCATTCTTATCTAAATGTTGTTCAAGATGACAATGTACTGTAACTACCTGTGTCTCCACTTGCATTACTTTCTGGAATGTTTCCCATTCCTCCTCAGCTGGATCCTTGTATTCCACTTTTCGGATCTAAAGTGTGTGACAGAGAGCAAAATTTAAAAATACAAACGAACGTTATAGAGGTAAGTACTTTTACCTTTATTTACAGCTTATTTTCAACTGAAAGAGGATTTTGATCACGCATGTACTAAACAGAAAAATATTAGTGCGTTAAAAACCTAAATAATTAAAAACAATATTATAATTATAATAAGAACCTTCCCAGCATCCTATGCAGCTGAAAAATTTGCATGTTAACTAACGTTGTCAGTTTTGAAATCCGGGAGGTTGCTGTATTACATAAAAAAAACACTTGCCATGAAATAGATATTTTTGCAAATTTGGTGTGATGACTTCACCAGTCATGTGACCATGTCTAAAAGTGCATTTTACCCCTGTGTGAGGACAGGTATGGAAAAACTGGAAAGCGCTTCACATATTTCAAAGGGTAATGCTATAGAGCATTTGGAAATGGCCACATGACTTCTGCCATGTCACAGTTAAGGGGGCTATTTTTATTATATTTTTGTGAAGATACACTCTTTGCAACCTTGTGGTTGTTACATCACTGGTCACATGATTAGAACGTGCAATTTTTTAGATAGCTTTAAAATTGCATTTCTTCTCAATAATGAAGCATAATTTTGTGTGAAGTTGTAGAATTTTTAATACAGTATTTGAAAAGAGCCACTATTATTTCTTCCTAAAAACAAACCCAACAATAAGTATAAGTGAAAATCACAGAGAAAAATTAGAAAAGATTCGTTGTTGTTTAAGCTGCTGGGAATACTACCGCCTAACCTCCTTGAGAAAAATTGTTGTGCTTAAAAGCCTAATCGCTTCACAGCTTGTTTATGTGCTCTCTCCCTTACCAACCAATCAACAGGTGTTGGATGAGATCAATAGCATTTTCTATCAATTTCTTTGAGATGGTAAGGGAGGCAAAATAAGAGAAGCATTATGATTAATGACTATGAAAATGGGGGACTTAAGGTGCTTGAAGCTCCTTCAATAAAGCACTTAAGCTATCCTGGGTGAGAAAATATTTAAACAACGATAATAGTGGAAAATGGAAGCTGCTGTTTGACTTTCAATTTGAAGATTATGGTGGAGTAGAGTTCTTCAGAGGCAACCTTGACAGAAAGGACGTTTCTAAATACATCAATGTGCCCGACCCTTTCGTTACTGAAATCGTGCAAATATGGACAGAAACGTGTTTTGAGGATACAATAAAATCCGTAGAACACCTTTTGTCATTAAACTTATGGCACAACTCTCTTGTAAAGGTTGGGAAGAAGCCAATGTATTACAAATCATGGTCTGCTAAGGGAATTCAAAAGGTCAGGCACTTTATGAGGGATGAAAGCAAATTTCTATCCTTTCATGAATTTAAGGAGCGCTTTGATGTCAAAACGAACTTTCTCGCCTTTTATGGTGCTATGTCATCTATAAAAAAACCTGAGAAATACGGTAAAATGCAGTTCCCTTCAAAAGGAAACTATGAATGCTTTACTAATGTCTTTTTAAGTGTTACCAAAACAAACAGAATGGTTTATCAAAAGTGCGTCAGCTCTAAACAGACTAACCCTTGTAAAACTCAAAACAAACGGCTTACTGACTGCCAAATTACCTGTTCTAAAGTGCGGTTTTTCGAGTAATAAAATGATCAAAATAAGGTGAGAGGACGAAGTGCTCCTTAAGTCTTAAAATACATTCGATTGACTTCAAACTTCACACAAATGTGGAACAACCACTCTAATTTATTTTTTGTTTTAAACTTATCTCAGATATGTTGATATAGTGGTTTTCCGAACCATTTTAAAAACACCTATGAAGCGTGTCAAAAATAACGGCAAAATATAGGTCATGTTTAACAGCATAAAAATGCATCTGGTACTTCACTTTTCGATTATTTTACTTTACAACCTTAAAATATCATTATTAAACATATACCATGCCACGTTTCATGCTCGAACTTGCAGTATTTCCCTTAGAAAATAAACGAAAATCTATGCCAATGTGTTGGGTGCAAATAACACAATAATTATACACGAACAAGAGACAAATCAATTTCAATGGCGAAAATAAAAGGCTATCATTAATTAAAATCCCGGCAATTCACTGCTATCAGTAGAAACACAATGTCCACTATATAAAAGCTGTTTTTAGAAGTTTTCGAAGAATTGTGTGTTAACTTTGTTTAATTTCCTGTCCGCCGCCAGGCGGTGTTGGACATGACTCGCAAAGCATGCCGGGAGAAATTTTCCTGGAGCTCATTTTCATCTGATTGCTGAACGGCAAACACCACCATGCGCTGATGGTGATGTGAAAATATGAATTATAGGAGGTTCGCTCACATCCGATGCTGAAAGAAATCTGGAATGACATCCATATAAAATGTTCCGCATGCCAAGTAATAGCTGTAGATGACTTCTAATCAATTTACAAAGCCACCATTTTCAGTGCTGAACAGATGATTTTAGGAATCAAACCTTCGTGGTTCATGGAATCTCTATGGTTGAAAGATAAATTATTTCCATTTCTGACCTCTTTTAATTTGATCTTAACGTGCCCGAATTGAACCTACCTTCGGCACTTTCTTTCTTAGATATCTCGACTTGTGTATGAAGTGTATCAGTGTATTGCTTGCCAAAAGCATGGTTGTTGACAGATATTATGTTTTCGTTCGACGATAAGAGAGCTGAGAGGTAAAACCTATGAAGAAAAGGGTTAAATAATTCGAAATCTAAGCAATGTTTTGTCCTTGAAAACTTGTGTAAAGCTTCATTAATCGAGTTTCGCCTGCTGTCTTTCCTTATTAACCAAAAGGAATCATAAACAGCTTGCTAATGAGCTATGGCTCTTTCAAAGTAACATAAATAATTTGCAATATATGGAATTAAAAAACTAGATGCTTAATGGGGAAAGTAGGGTATGTTTTGCTTTAATGTAAGTGGTAAAAAATAATTGTATTTGTCCCCTGTACCAGGTCACACTTCCAGCAAATTCTTGTTCAACTTACAAATCCAAGATTAAATATGTACTGTGTGGATCTATTTTGCAGACAATGGGATAACACGATTTTGGTCTTGCTCAACTTCCTTGGATGTGTTTAAAGTAAAAGGTCTACCAATGACTTTGCCTCATTCATTGCCACTGGCAATATCAATGTTCAAACTGACGAGAGTTTGAGATTTCTCTTCACCTAGTGCTTAGGTGTTGGATGTAACTTGCATCTGCTCCAAGTGTCCATTCCTGGGTTCTCAGTACATGTGAGGCCAACTAAAAGGGAAATCGAGCTCAATGGAAAGAGGGCTTGGTTGAGATATATGAGATAAATGCTTTGGACAAATAATATACCTCATGCTATTTAAAGCGGTTGCAACTAAAATTGCAGATGGGAGATGTGAAAAAAAAAACTGAGTTACCTTTACTTGCAAATAATACCGGTAATTCAATTCCAAAGTATGCTTTTTAAACTGAATATTTTCAAAGTACTGACAAGCACAACAAAAAACCAGCAAAATAGCACAAAAACCATATTATGGAAACAGCAGCCAACATTAAGTTCACCTATAAATTAGTAAACTGGAAGATTGTGAATGATAGGCACGGTGAATTAGCAATGAATGAACAGCTCATGGTCCTGACCTGCCTTCATTGCATGTCCTCATATCACACCTCTGCTGAAGTTTAAGGTTCAATGCAAGTTGTGTAAACTAAAGGGAGCTCTTCACCCAGAACAGTTTTTTTTTTTTTAAATCTTTATTGAAACAAATTGATATTAATACAGCAAATTAGTTACTTACCTACATAATTATAATAACAACTAATATTACTAATACTAATAATATAATACAACTAATTAG
>Ga0126339_10002107_pt1 | contig 14106 bp, 11 predicted proteins | sample OrbTmetagenome_2_FD_92532 | JGI IMG/M metagenome (GOLD analysis project Ga0126339, IMG submission 92532) | Coral microbial communities from Petempiche,Puerto Morelos, Mexico - Orbicella T R C metagenome | ecosystem: Host-associated > Invertebrates > Cnidaria > Coral | place: Petempiche,Puerto... | reverse complement strand
GTTGCCCTGCTATTTCACTTTTTCCCGCCCCTGCCCCCCGGCCCCCCCCCCCCCCCCCCCCACTAAACCCAACATCTCCAAATTCCAATTCCACCAGGATAGAGAACCCGCATGAAAACCATCTAAGGCTGTTGTGGGTTCCTCTCTTAACATTGTATTTTTTATTTTATTTTCTATTTTATTGAAATTTCTAATGACGTAAACCAAAAATTTTACAAGACAACAAATAATGCCCTGACCAATATACTCAATTGCTAAAAAAACCAACAACAAAAACAAAAAAGACAATAAATAAATAAATAAATAAACAAACAAAGTAATATATTTCTAACGCCTAATACTTATGACATCTCTAGTACCCACTGTCACGTGACACCAACCTGCATGATGCATGACCGCACGGAATGAACCTGACGGAGATCTTGACTGCGCAACAGATGGGACATAATTCATCGACATCCACGGATTCCTGTTGGAAACGAGCCGCATTGAGTAAATATCTCATGACTGAACTGCCGACCACAATTTATGTGGTTGACAGCTCCGTCCACACTACGCCGGAGGAATTTGAAAACGGAGATTTCACTCTAAAAACGCATCAACAAATCCAAATTTTCAAACTACACCGGATCACAAGATTCAAAATTGTGTACTAGCTTGTACAACTATACAGCTTTCTTTTAAACAAACAAACAAAGAAAAAATAAAACAGAAAACAAAGAAACCCAAAAACGGGCTAAAAAAGCCAAACAATAGGAAGAAAGAAAATGACACTTTCTTTCAATATATCGCAAAAGTGTTTTCCATAGAAAGTTAAAAAGCGTTATTGCACGTATTTAAATTAAACCCTTGTTGCAAGTTGCAGCAAAATATCGCACCGAATTGACCTCGTGTCTATTTAGCGCAACAAGTTGCCGTAAGTTGCAACACGTACTGCAATATGCGCAACAGCGCTTCTCGACTAAAAATGCAACGTTGTTGTGCGACAAAAAGATGTCGCCTGAATTACGAGGCCTAAATCTTACAACGTTTTCAGCATGTATCGTAATGGAATAAAAATGGCGAACGACAACGCTTTCCTTAGCCCAAAATTGGAACCATATCTAAAAAGGGGATTACGTCAAAGTGATTTAATAGCCAATCACAGCACGTTCTAGCACAATCATGATTGACAAGATTCTGACGTGACGAGTCGTAAAGCAGTACAACAACAGCACCTGTTTCTGGAGCCCAGTCTCCGAGTTCTGCCCGTCGAGATACATCACTAGATCTTCGACACGCTGTACCTCCTCTGTCGTTACGTCTTTGTTTACCACTGTAAAATAGTAAAGCATGAATTTATCCAAGGCTATTGTGCATATTAGTTTCATTTCTCCGTGGAAACTCTCAACCCAACTGTCAAAGGTTTAAATCAGTTTTAATGGCGCTCAATATACTTAATAGTCTGTTCAAAACATTCAGTGAGTTCTATCTCGATAAACAATTTTATTCTTTTCGGAGGAAAGGAAAAACACAATTTTATGAAATGTGGGGGATAACTCTAAGGGTATATCATCAGATGGAAGCAAATTTTGCCTAGAGTTTACATTGCGTGATGTTTTAAGAAACATCATACTGACACGCAAGAAAAACAAAACTTGATGTGTCATTAACCAAAACGAACATGAAATATGTTTCTTGAATTTTTTGAAATATCTCTTCGTCGATGTTTGTTGGTAAAAATGGCAGTTTCAGACTTGTACACGAGGTGGAGACCAGTAAATAACTGGACCCGGAAGGATCTACGGACCGCACTTCACAAATCACTTGGTCATGCCTTATTTCTTCGCCGAAAAAGTGGATCTGCCACTTAGAGGTGACTACGTTTTGGTTAAAACAATTAATACGGTAAATCTTCGAATTAGCGCCTCCCCTCGTATAAGCGCCCTCATCTTCTCCTAAATTTGAAATATGCGCCAGGACGCTAACTCGACGATTTACGGCATTTAGAGAAGCAGCAAACTAGACAAAACCAAGACAGAGAAAGTCATTAAAAGATGCACACCTCGCGTTGATACTCGAGAAAGTTCATCACTGACTCTTCGTATAAGCATCCTCCTGTTTGCGAGTTTTCTAAAGATCTGCTTCAATTGACCAATCAAATGTCAGAATTGGGCGGGTTGAGGTTAGACTTCCTCCCAGTGGGTGGAAAAGATGATGTATCACCATGCCAACTGCCGCCAACCCCCCGCTCCCATAGTTAGCTTTTGACTTGCTAAACTCGAATCACCGCATGTTTGTGGCAGACCAGATCAAATGAGACACAAAATAAAAAGGTCAAATATTATTTAAAAACTTCCTAACTTTCTCGAGTGGCAACGCAAGGCGCGCATGGTTGTAAACATGAGGACTAAAATTGTTTAGAGGAAAAAAAAAACAAAACAAAAAACCAAGTTTTTAAAGTACATGTTCTGAAGGAGAATTTTTGTGATGATTCAGACGATTTCTCGCCAGCAGCTGTCTTCCCGCCAACTAAAAAGCACACGGTGTCCAGACTGTATCCAGGCTCCGCTAACAGGGCTGAAGTGGCTCTCTCCTTGCTGTAATAATAATAATATTGTAACAATAATTATTAGTAATTATTAATCATTGGAGGTGGCTCTTGTCTTGTGACTAAAACCCTAGTGTGTGACCATTCAAATGAAAGCTATTGAGCGGTACTTTCATGTGGTACTGTTTATTATGCTGCACAATGTGGCTGTAGCTTTAAGTCTGTGGATAAAACCTAGTGTGTGACCAATCAAATGAAAGCTATCGAGCAGTACTTTCATGTAGTATTGCTGTATGTTCAAGGTCATTCTAAAAATTACGTGTGTGACTGAAATTCTAGCGAGTGACCATTCCATTCCAATTTGAGCACTTTTTTGGATGAACAACGTTTGAAGTTTGAAACAAACCTTTCAATTGTGCCTTCCATAAGCAGCGTCAGCAGGATGCCAGTAACAGCACCAAGAATTGGAAACCTATCTACTGTTTCCAGTCCTGAGGAAAATAAGAAAAAATAGAGAAATAAAATTTAAACAACAACAACAACAACAAAAAATACTAAAATGAAGATGAAAAGTCTGTTTCTAAGCATGAGTTTGATCTTGATCTTACCAAACAGAAACTAGAAGAATTGAACTCTGCTCATCCCCTCCCCCTCCTAGATTTCTTTGAGGTTTCTCTAACAATTCAACCGCCTGTGCTTATGCAAACCATCTGGACAGGCTGGGTGGAAAGACACAAAAAACTTCCCTCTTCCGAGAACACGACTTCTGAAACTCATTTATAATTCCTCAAGTTAAAACAAAAAAATCATGGCCGTGACGGTGGTTCGGATACCCGGTCTTAATTAGCATAGATCTTGACGATTTTACTTCTCCGTTTACTCCTTAGTTTTTGTTCCGATTGAGAAGATATATCAAACACTCGAGACAGTGTTTCATCGGCTATCCAAACACCTCGATTTTTGCTGTGCATCGTGTTTTCAAGTCTCTTCTCGATGTTTGGATATCCCGATGAAACACATTCTCTCGTGTTTGATATATTACATACAATACCTCGACGAGGCTATAACCCAGGTCTCCGTATCATTAAGCAGCTGCGCATTTCATATTTTAATTTTATACCGATTCATAGCCCTTCTAAGTTGCACGTGGCGATTTTACTTCTCATATGATAACGACGATAAGGAAAAACTGGCAAACTTAAAACTAGCAATGTTTTGCCACTTTTACGATACCAAATTGATCTTTTCCTGTTTGGAAGAAATACAGTGTATAACATGAAACATGGTTGCCACATCGAAACGTCGAATTGCATTACTCCTTATATTTCTTGTTTTTCCTAATGAAACTAAAATTTACTTGACCAAATACTAAATATAAAACGTCAGATAAAGTACTGTAACGGCTTCTTGCCTCCCTTTCAGCCGTCTTTTCCATATATTCATTAAGAATGATAAGTTCTCAACAAATTTTCCATCATCATTGACCCAAAATGTTTCTCTCAGCCTTCGGTGGTAGTAAATCACCCGTGTAAAGTTATTTTACAGTGCGATAACTCAAACCGGGCCGCCTAGAAGAAAACTAATCAATCAAAACGTAAACCGAGAACAACGGAGTGGTAGTTTCTTGTGACGGCAAGTAACGGTCTGTTTGACGTGAAAATATAAACACTATCGACTCCTCTGCGTTATATACACTCCAACAAATATATAATAGGTCCTTTCACGGCGAATTATCATAATTATAAATCTCGCTCGAAAAATTTAGCTAGAAAACTCATTTTGCGACAACTAAACCAAACCCGTCGAAAAGCGTACAAAATTTAGTATCAAAACTAACCAATCAACAATGGCAACGTTACCTGAGAGGTTCGCAACACTTCGCACTTTGTTGGTTTTTAATTTTGTTAAGACCTATTGTTCGTATTCTTCGATGTTATTGGTTTATTTGAGAAACAGATCGCTATCCTTTGTTCTCAAGTAACGTTCTGATTGGTTAATGAACTCTTTCCAAGTGGTCTGGTTCTAGTAGTCACACTCTAATTTCCCCTGACTTTTATTTTAAATGTCAAATTCCCTGACTTTTCCCTGACTTTGAAGAATTTTTCTTTTACTCTAACCATTTGCCGACCTGGAGCAACTCTAATGAAAGTATTACAATAATTCGTTTTGTAGAAGACTTCCACAGACATTACCTGGTAGATGAAGCCTCGTTACGTTCTCAAACAGATTTGAACTGGCTGTCACACGATTAAGCACCTGAGTTAACAACTTGAAAAAGAAAAACAATAATACAGTATAATCGATATCCAGATCATTTCATGATTCCACCAAAAGTGCCATGAGACGTAAAGGATAGCTGCAACGAAGTCACTGTCGAAAATCGCATTTAACATGTCTAGCTCTCATAGCTGGTTGTTTGCAGATCTGTGTAACTTGCTACACTATCTCTAATTCAGCGTAAAGCGCTCTTCTCTCTCTTCACTCGCATTTTAGACGAGATTGCGCGCAGCTAGTATGCATTGAAAACGTTCTTGGTTGGTAATCCACAATCCCTTTTGATCCCTTCTGTATATTTACCTGGAAAAGGCGAGCGATGTGAAGTTCAGCGGACTGTCGTTTCCAGTCCGTGAACACCTCAGGGGCAGCTGTGGCGACCATCTCTAACACCTAAGAATATACAACACAAGCATGAACAACTAGGATTCAGTTTAAGACCTTTTAAATATTCACGGAAGATAACACAAGCCTTTTCACAAAAATACACCCCCCACCCCAAAAAAAAATTAAAAAAAAAAATATTAGAAAAAAAAAAAAAAAAAAAAATGTGTGATCGACAATTCTATGCCAACACACGTTACGTGTAAACTATTGCCACACTACGCCGGAGGAATTTGAAAACGCAACAATCGTTTGAAACTAACTCGGGCTGGGAAATCACATGATTATCGTGAGTTCATCGTTTCAAAAAGCTCCGTTTCAAAATGTTTTCTGTCTACACGAAAACGAAAAGCAGGCGTTTTCAAATTCCTCCGGTTTGAAGAGCGTTTTCGAGAAGTCCCGTTTTCGTGACGGATTAGTGTGGACGGTAGGCCTAACCGTAGAAAATAAGCTAGGTTTCCGAATTTCTCCGGCGTAGGGTGAACGCTCCCTGAAAAGATCGAGAGTAAGAATTAACAACTCACCCGCATTAACCCGACAGTCAAATCAAAACAAACTGCGCATGTTCGTAACTGGCGGGAATCCAGTACAGTCTCCATGCGATGTGTGGCCTGTTGAATCTATAACATATACAGAATGTTTACAAATTTTGCTATCTACAATCAGAGATCTTTTAGAATTTAACAGCAAACTCGTTAAGCATGGCACTGAAGGTCTCTAAAGAGTCTCTTGGCCGAGACTGCGAAACGCCGCGTCAGACTTGCCACGAACTATTTATTTCTCATCATGCAATTTTTCTTTTAAATATCTGCAGATCATTTTACGTACTAATTTTCAAAAATAGCATTCTTGCTGGTGAGATGTACTATTTAGTAAAAATAGCAACCTCAAGGTAATTTCCAAGAAATAAAAATGATTCATAAAATAAATGTTACGCAAAAAGCTGTTAAAACTATGCACACTAAACGTTTTTGATCATGGAGATTATCACCACAAAACTGATTGAGTACCATACCTCTTGTAACATTCCTATAAACTCCGAGAAAGACCAGTTTAACTGGTTTAGAAGGCCGTTAAGAAACTCGTTTGCAAGTTGGTTGTCTTTAACGCACAGCTGACCAAACAGCCGCTGGCATTTCTTAGAAGGATGAGGAGCTGAAATAACAAGGCAAATAACACTGAGCGTGGTTGGGAAAAAAGGCTGGGAATTAGGACGAAGTTACTTCATTTGAACTTCAGGAGGGAAGTACTAGCCAATGAGGGCTCAAACGTTTAGCAATATTTTACAGTTGTCAATTTCAAGGATCCTTAGCGTTTAATAACCAAGCCCTCACAAATTTGGAAACACAGGAACAGTTGTCGCTAAGAGGTATTTCATTAGTGACTTCATTTATGCGGTAGAATTTGTAACATATAAGCGTTTCTCTAAGCCATTTTCTTTGCACTGTAAATTTTAAGAGCTTCGCCGAAAATTCATTAAATACTTACGTTGAAGACTGGCTCGCAAATGGCCTGTAAATGCAAAAAAGTGCATGTCAGAACGGTTTCGTAAGCCATTTTTGATTGATTAAAATTCTAACTGGGTTCCCAGGCTTAGGAAAATATAACAAAATAAATCGCATCGTGCTGTGAGAATGGATGAGTCATTTCATCCAAGACTAGGAGCCATGTGAGTATTATAATATGTCGAAATTGGCCTATTGGTACACGAGCAAAGTCGAAGCACTGTACCCAAGCACATAGATAAAACGTCTTAAGGAAGAATCGGTAGTGATTTTTCTAGGAATTAGATGTAGAAGGATGAAAACACCCAAACAAAAAGATTCCCTCCCACATGATGGCACTTTGGATTAGTAGGAGTCTTTTTTAGTGTCTATCTGTCACTTATTAAGTAAAAACATCAAATGCAACTTACCTTGCTCAGGCAATCCCAGCGTAATGACGTCTGGCGAACTCGTGTAGCGAAACGCAAATCCACAGCCCTGTTACTCAAACAAACAGGAACATCAAAGTTCTGTTTAGGAAGGAAGGAAGGAAGGAAGGAAGGAAGGAAGGAAGGAAGGAAGGAAGGAAGGAAGGAAGGAAGGAAGGAAGGAAGGAAGGAAGGAAGGAAGGAGGAACATGGGAATCAAGAAGGGGGGAGGGGGGAGGGGAGGTGGAACTCTATGGGAAATGGTAGATGGGAAAATGTGGGAAGACAGATTCTCAAGGTGGCAGGAACCGGGAAAAATGAAGGACGCTTTCCTTCCGATGAATAATTTGGTTTGAATTTCCGGAAATTTCCAGCGACGCATGGAGCAGTATATTCTGTAATTTCCAAAAAAGAGGCGACCTCGCGAGGTATACACAAATTTTTCGCTAATTTCGTACCCTAAATCTCCATTCTATTTGATTTCCCTCCCAGAATTTCCAGAATTTTCAGTTGAATGGTTCGCAATTTCAGTAACTTCAAATTCAGCAATTTCCAGTCTTCTAGAAACTCTCTCGGTAAATTTTCGTGCCATTTTCCCAAACTTCAAAATTTTGTGAATTTTTGGTTGAATGGAAAGCGCTCAGAGACCTAGAGAAATTCAACATTGAATAATATCTTGCGAGAGAAAAGGAGCCACGAGCAAGCGACCACCAAAGAAGGGGCAAGAACCAGGGGTAAAAGCTACGGGCTGAGAGAAATTCACAACACCTTGTCCATCCTTGCTCTGTATTAAAATACACCTTTTCCTTACTGGTGTCCGCACAGGTCTCTCAGTGTTAGATGGGAGAACTTGCTTAGGGCAATATATATAAAGGCAGTCAACTCACTTGTAAGTTCATTCTTAGTTTTCTTTTTACCCATCTAACTCACCTTCCATATTCGCACCAGAATCCATGTTGTTTGAACCCAAGATCGTTTGTCGTAAGCCGCCATAAGAGAACGAACACATTTTTCCAACCTGATCGTTTGTAGAAATTATTAAATTAAAAGGGCAGTTTTCATACAATACTATAACAACCTCGGAGAGGTGCGGTGGCCTCGTGGTTAGTGCGTTCTACTCCGGATCGAGCGGTCTGGGTTCGAGCTCTGGCTGGAGACATAGTGTTGTGCTCTTGGGCAAGACACTTTACTCTCACAGTGCCTCTCTCCAACCAGGTGTACAAATGGATACTGGCGAATTAAATGCAGGGCGTAACCCTGCGATGGACTAGTATCGCATTGTATAGGGTAGTAGAAATACTCCTAGTCGCTTCATGCTACAGAAACCGAGATAAGCTCCGGCCTGATGAACCACTTGGCTGGTATGCAGACTTTACCTTACCTTACTGTAATAACTAGATTTCTTTGTTTATCTCAGTCATCGTACTCCTTTATCACTCTTCAAAATCAATAGGAAGTCCTGTTTTACGTGTTTGTCTTTCGAGTCTTAAACGATTTAGTACAAAAGATTAATTTGCCCAATTTATGGGTCGCATCTTACTCATGTAATTTAAAATTCAAATCCCTGACAACAAACTAAATTCCTTAGGTCAGCGCATTACCCACACGAAGAAGTTAAGCAGTTTTTGCTTCATGAATGCTTTAGATTCTCAGACATTTATCTTTAGGAATCGTTTTCAATTCTCGTCAACAACAACAGCAGCACCAGCCACAACAACAAATTTGGTTGCTGATCGGTTTAAACTAAAAAAAAAAGCAGAAATGACTTACAGAGCTTCTGGCATGTTCTCCATTGCTGCAAGACTGTCTGGGTAACAGACAAATGCAGCTAAAGCTTGAATAATAACATCCCGTAAATCTAAGGGTGAAAGAGAAAATGATCACACATTTGGTACAAGCCTCAAGAAAGGATGATAGGAAAGAAGGGAGGTAAGAAAGAAGGAAGGAAAGGGGGGGGGGTAGGGAGCATGGGGGCATGGGATCAAAGCAGCACGGGAGCATAGGAGCATGGGGACATGGGAGCTTGGGGGAATGGAAGCATGGTAGCATAACAGCATAGAAGCATAGAGTATGGAAGCATGGTAACATGGGAGCACGGGAGCAAGGGAGCATGCTGATCAGGAAGCTTGTGGGCATGGGAGCATGTGAGCATGGGAACACGGGGGTATGGGAGCATGGGAGCAAGGGAGCATGCTGATCAGGAAGCTTGTGGGCATGGGAGCATGTGAGCATTGGAACATGGGGGCATGGGAGCATGGGAGCATGGGAGCGTGGAAGCAAGTTAATCAGGGAGCTTATGGGCATGGGAGCATGGGAATAGGGAGGCATGGGAGTATGGGAGCATGATAGCATGGGAGTATGGGAGCATGGGAGCATGGGAACACAGGAGAATGGAGCATGGGAGCATGGGAGCATGGGAGTATGGGAGCATGGGAACATGGGAGAATGGGAGCATGGGCGTATGGGAGCGTGGGAGCATGGGAGCACGGGTGCATGGGAGAACGGGAGCATGGGAGCATGGGAGCATGGGAGCATGGTAGCATGGGAGCGTGGAAGCAAGTTAATCAGGGAGCTTGTGGGCATGGGAGCATGGGAATAGGGAGGCATGGGAGTATGGGAGCATGATAGCATGGGGGCATGATAGCATGGGAGTATGGGAGCATGGGAGCACGGGAGAATGGAGCATGGGAGCATGGGAGCACGGGAGCATGGGAACATGGGAGCATGGGAGTATGGGAGCATGGGAGAATGGGAGCATGGGAGCACGGGAGCATGGGAGCATGGGAGCATGGGAGTATGCTGATTAGAGAGCTTGGGGTATGGAAACATGGGAGCACGGGAGCACGGGAGCACGGGAAATACCGAGGCAACATGTCAGAAAAGGAGAAAGACGACCAAGTGAATTGAGAATAAGCTGTTGCTTGCAACGTACCTGGATTGATAATTTTTTGGTTGATAAAGTGCGTGCACAAAAAGACCGCCATTTTTTGAAGAGTACCATTAGAATCTAACGAGAAAAAAAAAAAAAAACAGGAAGAACGTCTGTTGGTGAGAACTGAATTCATAAATCGTAGAAGCTGTAGACAAGATAAAAGCTCGCAATGTAAGTGAGGCAGTGAAAAAGTTTTCAAAATTTAGTTCCTTTTTGGTATAAATAAATGCTGTTGTTGTTGTTGTTGTTGTTGTTCGAGATCGTCACGCAAACTTTCGGGTCGCGAGAAAAAGCGTTATGCAATGACGTCAGCAAGAACACCTCAAGAGACTGGGTTTGAGTGAAGCCCAGTCTGTTTGTAACAATAAATATCCGTGTTATTCAGTTGAAGTGGAACGAGAACTTAGCATGTTTCCATGCAAGCAGAAAACACCTTGCTAAGCAACTTCCCACATGCTCACTACAAGAAAACCACTCGCTTTTTGAGCTCTATGACGCGTTTACTTTGTCAGTAAAAAGAAGCAAAGCAACAAAGAAACGCTTCGTCCTCGAGGCGATCAAAAAGTCTTCACAATGATCCCATAATGATGCGAAGTATGCACGACTATTTGAAATAACGAAAAAATGTTTAAAAAGCAATGGACCTGAATTCAACAAATTCTGGGTTTTGTGAGAACGTGAATCCCAGTGATTGTTTTCACTTCAAATTTTCTATTGTACGTTGTTTCTATACATTTAGCCCGGTGACAGAACGATTGTCACGTAAGTGTCAAAAGTAATATGCATTTTGTAATTTGGTGTTGCACTGTCACGCTACCCAATTGCCGTGCAAAAGTCACGCCACTTGGTTATCCACTCATAAGTAAAAACAAAACATGTTTTTGCAATAACTGCAGAAATTCTCTCGCGCTCATTAGTTAATTTTCACTGTCAGTAAGAGGACAGACACATGAATTTATAATTTATGAACGAGCGAAAGCGGACAGTTTAATAATTCGTTATTGTAAAAAACAAATTGACGTCCGTTTTTCACCCGTCTATCCTGTTATTGACAATGAATTTCGTCATAATATTATCAAAGTAGTCTACATTAGTAAATTTGAACAAATAACTGACACAAAACAGTTGACGGGCTTGACTCTCATGGTGGTGTTTTCTTTGTATCCAAGTCTCTTTTGGAAATTGAAAGACAAAGGAAACTTAAAAAAATTTGTAGTTTTGATCCGAAAGCCTCGGATCGATGACTCAAAACTCATCTACTGTGTCGTCCCGAAGGTAGTAACTTGAAGACACCACGGAAAAGAGTGATAGCAAAATCTCGCGAAATTCAGCCAGGAATCAACCGCTGGATTATGTGTAAACGTTTAAGCAATTACACTGAGAAAGAAAGGAACGAATGACTTACAATTCATTTTAAATTGGTCTTCGTTCGTGAACCACTACAACGCTTACTTTCAGCCAACAAGAAAAAGTTTCTACAAATTCCCAGCTACACCAAAGACCTCCGTAAAGAAATAGTACAAGCTCTTCGACCTCAAGATTTTAAGCCAGAGGGAAAAAATTTCGTTAAATTCAAAGAGTTCATTCAGTATTTTTCCGACAATATGTCACGCAATCAGCACTGGCGACAATATAAAAAACTCTGTCACCAGTGTGTTATTGACTACGATTTCATTGGTCACTTAGAGACCTTAAAGAAGGACGCGGCTTTGTTGCTGCAAATGGCGGGAATTGACGGCCGCGTAACTTTCCCGCCAATCCATAAATCAACCGGTCCATCTGAAGTGTTGAAGTATTATTCAACAGTTTCCCTGAAGTATATAAATCGCTTAGGAGAGCAGTATCGCAATGACTTTGAAATGTTCGGCTACGAATATCTTGGTCCTGTGAAAAAGCTTTTGAAACAATCTTCGAAAGACTAGCCGTTCTGCTTCTCGAGCCCAGAGACAATTCCTTATAAAGGCGAAATTATAACTAGGAAAACAATGGCTGTTCCGAAAATGAGGAGTGCGAGATAAAAATTACAAATTAAAAAAATATATACGATATGAATTAACATAAAAAAAACCCTAGAATTCTAATAAACTAAATATATAGCTAAAACAATTTAAATTAAAATTTTAAAATTAATAAATGAAAACTTGTTTAATAGGGCCTACAAAAAGTGAGAAAGAATAATCTCAGAATTCTCGTCTCGATAAGAGAGTACGGTGTTAACTGCCCTAGGTACTGCAGGGAGCCGCCGTAAGCAAGGTTGAGCGCTGATCATACATTTCCGTATTTGGTTATACGATAGAGAATGGGGGTACGCGAGTAAATACTCCATATATAAGCAGTGAACTTCAACAGATGCTTACCGTAACACTTAGATTCATCACTTACATAGCTGAATATACTGACAAATATGAATCTTCTCCTCCCTGTGGAACGCTGGCTGGTTTATGATTTGAAATAACCCCGTCTACCTCTCTCTTTTGATCCTCCACCTCACCATCCTAGCAACAATCCCCATCGCCGCTCCCCCAAAAATCTACCTCTCCTTGTCTTTCTCGAAAAGTTGAGGAGCAAAAGCACTGAAAAGGCGCCAAACGTCGATAAACACACTAGAGCCACGTTCAGCCGGACATACTTATTCACTAACGCGCTGGTAAAGAAAGCAAGAACTTATGCCGGTTACAAAATTAACATTCACTTCCTGAGCGAAAGGAGCGAAGAAAACAAACAAACAAACAAACAAAAAAAGATCAAAAGTAAAAATCTGATTTTCGCAGATATCGTATTCTACCTAAATAACGAAAGAAACAATTTCTTACGACCTAACCTAACAAACAGAAAAATCATGATTTGCGCGGAATTCATCTCAGTCCATTAATTATATTCCGGGAATACAGTTAATGGACAGAGATGAAACGTTGATGTGTGAAAAAACTTTGAAACCTTTTAAAGTGAAAAATCTACTATTGAAATATAATATCGTAAATGATGCGGTGAAAAAAACCCATTGAAAACGCAGTTGCTATAGAAACATCAGAAAAACCTTGATTGGCAGGAAGGGATTCAAATGGCTTCTCAGTCTCGTTGGACTAATCTAAAACACCAGCAACACCTTACAGAAAGCGATTGAACATCAAAAAGTCCTTGATTGACAGAAATAATGCTAATGCCTCTTCTTGATCTCTCATTGGCCTAAACTGAAACACCAACAACACGTGACATGCTGTAAATTAACTAAACCGTGACGAGTAAATGTAATCACAAGATTACATTGATTACTCTGACAGCAAGTTTTTAAGCCCAACAATGAAGATGAAATTTGGAGCTGGAAAAGATTTCCTCATACTGTTACCATTCGCACTGTTGTCTTACTACAGCAGTTGGATAATGACGCCCAATCGAGTGGAAAGTAATTTAGGTAAGGATTTTGACATCTTGAATAAGGAACTCATATAAACTCATTGCTGACCACAGTCGCTGTAAAACATCGTATTTAGTTCTATTACTAGTTTTCTCAACTCATTTTACAGTTCGGTAAACTCATGATAGATCGTTTTCACAAGATGTAATTAAGATTTAAGGTATCATGGTAGGTGGATTGACAGTGTTTGGAAATCGCGCTCTTGTGCTGGCGCTTTGAAGCTTTGAAAGAAAACCCCATCAACCTATACATTTTCTGAAAGCTTAATAGTTATAGAATACAATCATATCTTTGAAATTTTCTAAAAAAATATTGTCGCAGTGATATAAAAGAAATACTCAGAAACACTGCTTCGCTTAACTGGTTCGCTTCCGCGCGTGAATTATCGGAGCGGCGCGATTTACATCGGAAATGTTCTCTCACTCATCACCCTCAAAAATCGTGTCTGCGATTTTCCAGATGTGGTTTGGTTTTTTTTCCTACACTCTCCTAATGCGGACGTTTCCTTCTACAAAAGAGGCCATAACTTTGAAACTGAAGCGAAATTAAACAAAGCCCGACACGCTTTTTCGAAGGAGGTATCCTAGAACATACCTGCCGATTTTCAGCCAATTCCATCGGAAGACGCGCGTAAACGAACTAAAAATGTTCATCCTTAT
>Ga0126339_10002106_pt1 | contig 14107 bp, 6 predicted proteins | sample OrbTmetagenome_2_FD_92532 | JGI IMG/M metagenome (GOLD analysis project Ga0126339, IMG submission 92532) | Coral microbial communities from Petempiche,Puerto Morelos, Mexico - Orbicella T R C metagenome | ecosystem: Host-associated > Invertebrates > Cnidaria > Coral | place: Petempiche,Puerto... | reverse complement strand
ATAAAACGATGAATTGAAGTCTTGCTACCATTGTTTATTATCTACACTGCTCCTCTCAGAGTCGAACGCTCTATAAATTTATTCTGTTCAAGTTCAAGAAGTATATATATATATATATATATATATGTATGTATGTATGTATCACTGAAATGGCCTAGAAAAAGGCCAGAGAATAATCGAGGATATACGTAGCAAATAGCTGTGGTCACTTGGTCGCAATTTAGTGTTGACAAACTACCTGGCATTGACAAACTACATGGTCTTTCGAGGAGCCTGGGCTCCTGGTCTTTTCCATTGCTTGGATTGGAATGTATTTCACTCATTTGTTTTTATACCCTCTCTCTTACCTTGAAGAAAATAAAAGAGCGACTTGAAGTCATTGTCCGGTTTGTCCTCGTAATTAACGTGCACCTCTAACTCATTCCCATACAAACTCCTCAGTTCCTTTACGCATGCGTACATCAGTGGCATGGAGGTGCCTCCATCTGCACAACTATACTCAGCGATGGTGAATGTATCACCGACCTTTACAGGAATGGACTTGACAGACTCGATGGTTCGAGGACAAATAAATTTTATGCTTTCCTCGGAAATAGAGAATTTCGACGTGAAGTAGCCAGCTCCTAAACCGATGCACTCTGTCTGTGTGAACGAATATATATGGACAAGAGAGTTAGACAACGTCCACACTACGCCAAACAAATTAATTTGAAAACGCAGGTTTATTTCAAGGTTACCGTGCACAGTAATCCGTCACGAAAGCGGAACTTTTCGAAAACGCTCTTCAAACTCGAGGAATTTGAAAACGCCCGCGGCCTTTAACGCGGAATTTCATTTTCTAGTGGTAAAACCGTATTTTATGAGCGAACGCAACTTTGAGTTCTTAATGAATTTTTAATCATCACTTGCGGTATTTCTTATTGTTATTAATGGTGCAACAAAAGATTAATTAACTCTTGAACTAAGCAAAGAGTTCTTTTTTATGAAACTTTGTTACGATATTGTATCGCGGAATAAATTGGTGTAAGGTATGACTTGTCATGATCTTTATTTACGAGGTTCACGGCAAACTAGTTGTGTAGTGGTGAAGACCTCGTCCCTCGTTTTTATGCACGCGAATTTGACGCGATCATGCTTGAACGAAGCCGCCAGCTGACCCAGATATTTTATGCTGATTAGCATGCCTACTAGGCGTGTCGGGAAGGAAGCCAAGTAGGTGAGCACCTGTAGTGCGGCCTTTAGCGGGTTAAATTTGTTCGTAGACTTATTTTCCGTAGTTGATATTGGATCCAGTCCCACCACAAGACATGAAGACATGTTTGCATAAGCATAAGCATAAGCATAAGCATACACGAAAAAATTTAAGCCAATCAGCGAGCACTTTACGTAATATATCAAATACTAGAGGCAGTGTTTCATCGGGATATCCAAACACCGAGACTGAAGAGAGTTGAAAATACGACGCGAGATTCGAGGTGTTTGCGGCCGATGAAATACTGTCTCGAGTGTTTGATATATCTTCTTAATCGAAACAAAAATTAAGGAGTAAACGGAGAAGCAAAATCGTCAAATTCTATGCTAATTAAGACTGGGTATCCAAGCCTCCTTCACAGTTGTGTTTTTCTATGTTTTCGCTTGAAGAATTATTTATGAGTTTGAGAAGCTTATGTCAACATGTCCTATCTGAACATAAGCATAAGAATGAGCATAAGACGAGCGCTTATGCTTATGCTTATGTCGCGGCTGTCCTCACTAGCGCATTAAGCCTCTTATGCTTATGTTTGTGCTCATGCTTGAGAGGGTTTACCGCACTAGTAACTGGTCCATAGAAAGAGCAGTCGGCAACCAATATCAATTAACTCATCGCATCGCAGAATAAGCTGGTGTAAGTTATGCTCTTTGCCTATCAGTGGCTTACGGCAAAATAGTATTGTAATGGCTAACAAATCGGCCCTCGTTTTTACACACGCTAATTTTGAGATGGTACGCAATCCAAAGAAGCCACCTGGTGACACAGGCAAGTTCTACTCATACCGACTAGCGTGCCTAGTATGCGTGTCAGGAATGACAACAAAATATCATGCAAAATGATAGAATAGTATAGAGCGATATTAAAAGGCATAAGAACCTGTACTGTGGGCTTTGATGGGCTGACATTGTTTGAAAACGTGGCCGTTGTTGATGTTGGATCCAGTCCCACCACATTTACCGCCGCTTGGTCACTTGCCATGCTTCAATCGTTGTTTGTTGTTCTGATTTGACAGCTGATTTCTGTAGGAAGGGAAGAAAACCGATATACACTGTGATCCTGATGTCTGAACTAGCGAGAGTATACGACGTATCTATTAGCTGTGTGCCTGAGTCAGGACAGTGATCAGGTGCTGTTTAGATGCTTGGTTCGCTCAACCACAGAAATAATTTACGTGTCTGACTGCAATACAACTTGGTACGCGTCGAGGCGTTCAGCCTAGGCACAGTCAGACGACATCGTACTCGTCCCAGGGCGCTTATCCACTATTTGAAGAGGAAAGTGCCCTGGAGACGAGATTAGGACGTCGTTCTACATGCTATTTACACAGTCGGAGCAATCTCGGCTAGATTTCAAATTGTTATCATTTTAAGTTTTGACTCATAAGGTTGCAATATTCCTCTTGAAGCTCTAATCCAAGACTCCCCATTTCTACTTTTAGGCCACTATGGGCCAAATAGATGTGCCGAATAATGTTTAATATTATTATTATTATTATTATTACTATTATATTATTATTATTATTATTATTATTATTATTATTATTATTATTAAGGAACTATTTCTTAGGAGATTAAATGTTCGTTTACACCGGGCGTACACTCGCCAACTATCCTTTGGTTATTGAAGGGAATTCCAATGTGTGGTGATCTTCGATCAAGAGTTAGCCAGGAGCGGCGGAACTGAAGAATTGAAAAGAAAGACTCGGTCTAGTTTTTAGAAGATATTTTTTTCGAGCAGAATTTGATAGATATATTTGGCGTTTCAGACGTCTCACAGAGAAACGTTCTACACCCATTTACTGCTAACTAGAGAATGTGCTGTTTGACACTAAGGTTGCAGATTTTACAGATTGCAGTTGTATCTCCCTCTGCAACCAGTCCTGCTTAAATTCTGCAAGCAAAAGAAGCAAAGCATTTGAAATGTGTTGAAAGATATCATATCTTCACCATATCCAAATCTGAGCCATGAATTGTTTATGCCAAAAAAAACATTTACTTTATACCAAAAAGGAAATAATGAGGTTTACATAAATTTTGAAGCTTAAAAATAAAGCATTAGCTGCCTATAGCAACCATACGGCTTATAGGATACAATGAATAAAATTACGGTCATGTGTATTAAATATAAACCAAAAGTAACTTAATAAATAAAGATATAAACATATACAACAAAGTTAAAAGCTAATATTGCAACAAGGCAAGAAAAATAATAATAATAACTGATGAACGAGGAGCGGTTTTTGATATTTCAAAGTTCCCAAAATGTCACTCGCCGTATTTAATTTATCCCAAATACCTCTAGAAACCGTGCTATTTCCTATACAAATGCAGCCTATATTGTTAACAATGATTATAAATTAATAAAGATGGTGAATTTTAAGCTCCGTAATGAAAATGTGAAGGTGAATTAATCAACATGACACGAGCGTGGGACAAAGAAAAATTCTGAGTCCCCGACAGGAATCGAACCCATGACCTCCCGAGCACCGGGCGGGCGCTCTTTCCACTGAGCTACGAGAACTCATGGAGAGCAAGGTCATTTAACTGAGTTCATATATGATAGGTGTCCTGCATACTGCTAGGATCAAGAGAGTTTCTTTGTCCCACGCTCGTGTCATGTTGATTAATTCACCTTCACAATGATTATAAAATAACCTAGATGCCATGTGCACGTAGTGGGACTGGATCCAACATCGATAACGGCGACGTTTTCAAACAACGTCAGTCCATCAAAGCCCACAGTACAGGTTCTTATCCCTTTTAATATAGCTCTATTTATTTATTCACCATGTAAGTCCGAATTCAAATTTTGCCATTTTGCTTGCATGATGTGGTTATTCCCGACACGCATACTAGGCACGCTTGTCGGTATGGGCAGAACTTCCCTGTGTCAGCAGGCGGCTTCTTTGGATTATGTACCATCTCAAAATTCGCGTGAATAAAAACGAGGGACGAATTCTTCACCACTAGAGTACTATTCTTCCGTAAGCCAAATAGGTAAAGAACAAAACAAATCACAACTTGCACCAACTTATTCCGCAATAAGATATGGTGAGAAAGCTTCCTTAGAAAAGGCAACTCCTTGTTCAGTTTAAGAGTTAATAAATATTAGTTGCAGAACGCTCTTTCTATGGGTTTACTGGTGCGATCAGGGGTGAGAGATTCTCGTCCATATCAACTTTCTTTTCTCTCGTAAGTTCTCGCGCGTTTAGAGATGCGCCACACTCGTGTTTTAGGTGCAGGGGTCCCAACCAATGCTTACCTAACTTTTTAAAGATGCTACTTTTAGTCCTCCCTCAAATCTACATACATGTATTTCATTTGTGGAAAACTGTCGATTTGCACAGTGTTTGGGTTGGCGATTCTCGCCCATATCAACTTTCTTTTCTCTCGTAAGCTCTCGCGCGTTTAGAGATGCGCCACACTCGCGTTTTAGGTGCGGGAATCCCAACCAATGCTTACCTAACCTTTTAAAGAGCTAAGCTACTTTTAGCCCTCCCCCAAATCTACACACGTGTATTTCATTTGTGGAAGTCTTTCAATTTGGACAGTGCTTGGGTGAGAGATTCTCGCCCATATCAACTTTCTTTTCTGTAGTAAGTTCTCGCGCGTTTAGAGATGCGCCCCACTCGCGGTTTTGGTGTCGGGATCTCAAACTATGCTTACTGGAGTTTCTAAAGATGGTAGATTAAGCCCTTTCTCAAATCTACACAAGTGTATTTCCTTGTGGTAGTCTGTCGCTTTGGACAATGCTTGGGTTAGAGCATCTCACCCATCGATATTTTCCCTCACTCGCGTGTTTTCGCGCGTTTAAAGATGCGCCACACTCGCGATTTCGGTGTCGGCATTTCAAACTATGCTTACTGGACTTTTTGACGATGCTAGATTTGGCCCTTTCTCAAATCTACACACGTGTATTTCACTTGTGGAAGTCTATCAATTTGGACAGAGTGTGGGTTAGAGATTCTTGCCCCCTATTAACTTCCTTTTCTCTCGTAAGCTCTCGCGCGTTTAGAGATGCCCCACACTCGCGTTTTAGGTGCAGGGATCCCAACCAATGGTTACTTTAACTTTTAAAATATGTTACTTTTAGTCCTTCCCCAAATCTACACATGTGTATTTCACTTATGGAAGTCTAGCAATTTGGACAGTGCTTGGGTAAGAGATTCTCGCCGCTATTAACTTTCTTTCCTCTTGTAAGTTCTCGCGCGTTTAGAGAGACGCCACACTCGCGTTTTACGTGCGCGAATCCCGACCAATGCTCACCTAACTTTTTAAGATGCTAGATTAAGCCCTTTCTCAAATCTACACACGTGTATTTCACTTGTGCAAGTCTATCAATTTGGACAGTGTTTGGGTTGGAGATTCCCGCCCATATCAACTTTCTTTTCTCTCGTGAGTTCTCGCGCGTTTAGAGATGCGCCACACTCGCGTTTCAGGTACTGGGATCCCAATCAATGCTTTTCTAACGTTTTAAAGATGCTACTTTTAGCCCTCTCCAAAAGTTATATATGTGTATTGCACTTATGAAAGTCTAGCGATTTGGATAGTGCTTGAGTGAGAGATTCTTTCCCCTATCAACTTTCTTTTCTCTCGTAAGTGCTCGCGCGTTTAGAGATGCTCCACACCCGCGATTTCGGTGTCGGCATCTCAAACTATGCTTACTGGACTTTTTGAAGATGCTAGATTTGGCACTTTCTCAAATCTACCGTCGTGTATTTCACTTGTGGAAGACTATCGATTTGGACAGTGTTTGGGTTGGAGATTCTCGCCCATATCAACTTTCTTTTCTCTCGTAAGCTCTCGCGCGTTTAGAGATGCGCCACACTCGCGTTTCAGGTGCAGGGATCCCAACCAATGGTTACCTAACTTTTAAAATATGTTACTTTTAGTCCTTCCCCGGATCTACACATGTGTATTTTACTTATGGAAGTCCAGCGATTTGGACAATGCTTGGGTAAGAGATTCTCGCCGCTATTAACTTTCTTTCCTCTTGTAAGTTCTCGCGCGTTTAGAGGTGCGCCATACTCGCGGTTTTGATGTCAGGATTTCAAACTATTCTTACTGGACTTTTTAGAGAAGCTGGATTTGGCCCTTTCTTAAATCTACACACGTGTATTTCACTTGTGGTAGTCTGTCGCTTTGGACAATGCTTGGGTTGGAGACTTTCGCCCATTTATATATTTTTTTCTCTTGCATGTTTTTGCGCGTTTAGAGATGCGCCACACTCGCGATTTCGGTGTCGGCATCTCAAACTATGCTCACTTGACTTTGTGAAGATGCTAGATTTGGCCCTCTCTTAAAGCTACACACGTATATTTCACTTGTGGAAGTCTATTGATTTGGACAATGTTTGGGTAAGAGATTCTCGCCTATATTAACTTTTTCTTCGTTACTAAGTTCTCGCGCGTTTAGAGATGCGGCCTACCCGCGGATCCCAAAGTATGCTTACGGGCTCTTCAAAAACGCTAGGTTTGACCCTCCACCAAATCTACAGAAAGGTATTACACTTGTGGAAGTCTATCGATTTTGACAGTGCTTAGGTTTGAGATTCTCGCCCAAATCAACTTTCTTTTCTCGATCTCGTAAGGTTTCGCGCGTTTAGAGATGCGCCATTTTCACGTTTTAGGTGCGGGGATCCCCACCAATGGTTACCTAACTTTTTAAAGATGCTACTTTTAGCCCTCTCCCAAATCTACACACGTGTATTTCACTTGTGGAAATCTTTCGATTTGGACAGTGCTCAAAGTCGCCGAGAGCGGGCGACTTTGGCGTGATTGTATCCAACTTTGGGTCGATTTCCAGGATTTTGGGCGATATTTCCGAGTCCCAGGGACTGTAAACTAATTGGAGAAGACTTTGGTTTTTAGTGAAATGGAGAGAGGAAATATTTTTGAACTCCTGATTATGAGTAGTCTGGCCGAAATATAGCCACTTAGTGACTAGAAAGTCGTCGAGACCGGGCTACGCGCAACGTGATTTTGACCAACTTTGGGTCGATTTCCAGGAATTTGGGTGATGTTTCCGAGTCCCAGGACTCTAAACTAATTTGAGAAGACTTTGGTTTTCAGTGAAATGGACAGAAAAAATGTTTGAACGCTTGGTTATTAGCAGTCTGCCCGAAATATAGCCACTTAGTGACTAGAAATTCGCTGAGACCGGGCTACGCGCAACGTGATTTTGACCAACTTTAGGTCGATTTCCAGGAACTTGGGCGATATTTCCGAGTCCCAGGGACTCTAAACTAATTCGAGCAAACACGCGAGTGAAAAAAGGATATAAATGGCCGAGAATCTCTAACCCAGGCATTGTCCAAAGCGACAGATTTCCACAAGTGAAATGCACGTGTGTAGATTTGAGAAAGGGCCAAATCTAGCATCTTTATGAAGTCCAGTAAACATATTTTAAGATCCCGACATCAAAACCGCGAGTGGGACGCATCTCTAAACGCGCGAGAACTTAGTAACGAAGAGAAAGTTAATATAAGCGAGAATCTCTTACCCAAACATTGTCCAAATCAATAGACTTCCACAAGTGAAATATATATGTGTAGATTTAAGGGAGGGACAAAAGTAGCATCTTTAAGAGTTAAGTAACCATTGGTAGGGATCCCCACACCTAAAACGCGAGTGTGGCACATCTCTATACGCGCGAGAGCTCACGAGACAAAAGAAAGTTAATATGGGCGAGAATCTCCAACCCATACACTGTCCAAATCGATAGACTTCCATACGCGTATGTAGATTTGAGAAAGGGCCAAATCTAGCATCTTCAAAACGTTCAGTAAGCATAGTTTGAGATGCCGACACCGAAATCGCGAGTGTGGCGCATCTCTAAACGCGCGAAAACACGCGAGTGAAGAAAGAAATAAATGGGCGAGAATCTCCAACCCAAGCATTGTTCAAAGCGAAAGCCTACCAAAAGTGAAATACACGTGTGTAGATTTGAGAAAGGGCTAAATGGTAGCATCTTTAAAAGGTCCAGTAAGCATAGTTTGAGATCCCGACACCAAAAACGCGAGTGGGGCGCATCTCTAAACGCGCGAGAACTTACGAGAGAAAACGAAGTTGATATGGGCGAGAATCTCCAACCCAAGCATTGTCCAAATCGATAGACTTCCACAAGTTAAATACACGTGTGTAGATTTGGGGGAGGGCTAAAAGTAGCATCTTTAAAAAGTTAGGTGACCATTGGTTGGGATTCCCGCACCTAAATCGCGACGGTGGCGCATCTCTAAACGCGCGAGAACTGACGAGTGAAAAGAAAGTTGATATGGGCGAGAATCTCTCACCAACACACTGTCCAAATCGATAGACTTCCACAAGTTAAATACACATGTGTAGATTTGGGGGAGGTCTAAAAGTTGCATCTTTAAAAAGTTAGGTAAGCAATGGTTGGGATCCCTGCACCTAAAAAGCGCGTGTGGCGCATCTCTAAACGCGCGAGAACTTACGAGAGAAAAGAAAATTGATATGGGAGAGAATCTCCAACCTAAGCATTGTCCAAATCGATAGACTTCCACAACTGAAATACGTTTGTGTAGATTTTGTGGAGGGCCAAAACTAGCATTTTTAAAGAGCCCCGTAAGCATACTTTGAGATCCCTACACCGAGAACGCGAGTGTGGCGCATCTCTAAACGCGCGAGAACTTACGAGAGAAAAGAAATTCGATATGGTCGAGAATCTTTTACACAAGCACTGTCCAAATCGAAAGACTCCCACAAGTAAAAAATACACATGTGTAAATTCAAGAGAGGGCCAAAACTAGCATCTTTAAAAAGTCCGGTGAGCATAGTTTAAGATCCCGACACCAAAAGTTCGAGTGTGCCACATAGCTAAACGCGCGAGAAAAGACAAAGGAAAAGTAAATTGACATCGTTAAAAATATCCACCTAAGCACTGTTCAAATCGATAAACTTCCACAAGTGAAATACACGTTGGAGATTTGGAAGAGGGCTAAGACTAGCATCTTTAAAAAGCGAGGTAGGCAAAGTTTGGGATCCCCACATCTAAAACTCGAGTGTGCCGCCTCGCTTAACGTGCGAGAACACGCGGGAGAAAAGAAAATTGACATAAGAAAGAATATCTAACCCAAGCACTGTCCAAATCGATAGACTTCCACAAGTGAAATACACTTGTGTAGATTTGGGGGAGGAACAAAACTAGCATTTTTAAAGAGCCCCGTAAGCATAGTTTGGGCTCCCCACACAAAAAAACGCGAGTGTGCCGCATCGCCAACCGCGCGAAAACACGCGAGTGAAAAAAGATATAAATGGGCGAGAATCTTTAACCCAAGCATTGTCCAAAGCGACAGACTTCCACAAGTGAAATACACGTGTGTGGATTTGGCGGAGGGCTAAAAGTAGCATCTTTAAAAAGTTAAGTAAGCATGGGTTAAGATCCCCGTACCTAGATCGCGAGTGTGGCGCATCTCTAAACGCGCGAAAACTTACGAGAGAAAAGAAAGTTGATATGGGCGGGAATCTCCAACCTAAGCATTGTCCAAATCGATAGACTTCCACAAGTGAAATGCGTTTGTGTAGATTTTGTGGAGGGCCAAAACTAGCATTTTTAAAGAGCCCCGTAAGCATACTTTGAGATCCCCACACGAAAAACGCGAGTGTGGCGCATCTCTAACCGCGCGAAAACTTACTAGAGAAAAGAAAGTTGATATGGGCGAGAATCTCTCACCAAAGCACTGTCCAAATCGAAAGACTTCCACAAGTGAAATACTTGTGTGTAGATTTGGGGGAGGGCTAAAAGTAGCATCTTTAAAAAGTTAGGTAAGCATTGGTTGGGATCCTCGCACGTAAAACGCAAGTGTGGCGCATCTCTAAACGAGCGAGAGCCTACGAGAGAAAAGAAAGTTGATAGGGGGCGAGAATCTCTCACCTAAGCACTGTCCAAATCGACAGACTTCCACAAGTAAAATACACGTGTGTAGATTTGGGGGAGGGCTAAAAGTAGCCTCTTTAAAAAGTTAGCTAAGCGTTGGTTTGGATCCCCTCACCTAAAACGGGAGTGTGGCGTATCTCTAAACGCGCGAGAGCTTACGAGAGAAAAGAAAGTTGATATGGGCAAGAATCTCCAACCCATACACTGTGCAAATCGATAGTCTTCCAGAAGTGAAATACGTGTGTGTAGATTTGGGGGAGGGCTAAAAGTAGCCTCTTTAAAAAGTTAGGTAAGCATTGGTTTGGATGCTCGCACGTAAAACGCGAGTGTGGCGCATCTCTAAACGCGCGAGAACTTACGAGAGAAAAGAAAGTTGATATGGATGAGAATGTCTCACCCCATGAGGGGACGCAAATGACTTGTACTGTGAGTATATCTACCGGTGTTTTTCTTTTTTTTTTTTAATTCTATGAGAACAGGGCTGTATTCCTCTAAGGCTGTGGATGTAATTCGTTAAAACACTGAGTTCTTATAGATCGTTAAGGAATTCTTCGTTCCAGTTCAAATTTATGTTGCTGGCACATCGGTGGGCAGTTTATATGTAGACCGTGATGTAAGATACCTTAAATTTTACTGTTCATGATGCACTGCTACGTTAGTCTGCTTTATAAATATTTAACTGCTTTGGTGGAGTTTTTAATTTCAATGTGATTAAACGTTCTTTTTATTCGTTCCTGTTAAAAATGATGCAAAGTTGTCAATTTTAGTAATTTCAATTTGAAGAAAAAGTCCTGCGAGTACCTTCTTTTTACTTGATGAAAATTTTGCGGGGTTTGTTTTACCAGGGCGCTTCATGACGCCTCCTGGAATAAGCTATACCTTCCCTAGTTGAATCGTCATCAGTTTAGCGTACGTTATTCAGGTTTTTGATTGGAGAAATAATTATACTTTTGAACCTTAGTTCCTCTTTTTTCAGGGGATGGGGGGTGGGCTCACTTCTTTCGGAGGTCGTTACTTACGGACTTTAACGATTCATTGCGTGTACGAGCCATTGGTCAAGCGATTGGCCAAGCCATTGGTAGCCGTGCATGGTCACCTAAAGCACTGACAATCTATCTTAGATGTGTGATTGTGCAATATTTTCTACACAATAACTTCAATTGCCGAGCATGATAATACTGCACGTGGCTCCCACTGCCAACGACATACTCAGAGATCATCTGGGTTTTCATTATTCCTAAGACCGGTTTAAGATTAATTAATCAAACGCTCCTTTATGCCCGGAGAAGCATCTCGATGAAAGCTCGGAGTTTATTGTGATTGCTTTCATTGGGTTAACAAGACATTTACGTCTGCTCGCCGCGCTCAACATCCATTCGTAGGCATTTTGGTATCTTTAAGTTCAGTTCGTAGATCTGAACTTGGTTCAGGGGGAGAAGCAAAGGAAGGTTCATGTTGTGTAATTCGTTCATCATTGCGGGATTACTTGATTTATCGGTATTCCCCGGTTTTGTCTGCTCACGTTTTTTCCTGCCCAAGTCTTTCTTCACGTGTGTTTAGACGTGATTCGATAGATAATGACCTTACTGTTTTGTTCCAGATTATTGGCGTCGGTGGAGTCCGCCATCATTTGAAAGCATCGGGAATGACTCAAACGCACTATTTACTTTTAAAGCACTATTATTATCGTGACTTCATTTTAAAACTTGTCTCATATTCCATCGGCCCTTTCTGGTTTATTTTTTATTTAATATCATCGACATGTCACCAAAACAGATCATGACGCCTTCCCTGACCGCAAGACGAAGAACCCTGGTGAGAGCATGTAAGGAATGCTAGGAAAATTTCCTACCATTTCTCTGCGGTACTTACAGTAGAAGCCCCGTGCGTCCCGTCATGAACCCACATGGGATGTGGGGAGAACACAAGACAAGCTTGTAAATCACGAACCGTCAATAGTGCTAGTTCTCGGAATTCTCTAATTCTCTCGTCGTGCTGCCATATCAGGAACCGTGTGTTAAGATATATTAAAAAATGCTTTTGACCAATCAGAGCGCGCGTAGTATCTCAGTTATTTTATAAACGGTAATTAAAAATAGGCTGCGTTTGCTTAGCATATAGCACGGTTTCTGGGCGTATTTAAGATAAATTAAATACAGCGAGTGCGGTTCAGAGCCACCTTAAATTTTCAAAACTTTAAGGTGGCTCTGAACCCCATGTACAGATTTTTTTAAAAACTTCGCCAAAAGTTGCGTCTTATCATGCTTATCAAAATTTGATAATATAAAAAATTCACCGCGCCGTTTATAGTAAATTATAAGCCCCTAGAGCTATAATGAGAGGGTGTTTTTAGCAGATCATACTGCTGCTATGATAACCTATTGTGTCAAGAAAATTATAACAAAGTGTTCACCAATGATTGGGCAGTTTTTTGACACCATGATTCGGTAGCATCCAGTTATAAAGAGTGGTTACAGTGGTCCATCAAAATCTAAGCGCGGGAAACTGTTTTGAGCCACCTTAGTAAGCACCCTGGGAGGAGTTTAATGACGTCCGACTGGTTAGACTGCTACACGCCAGACGCTCTCTCGTCGCGCAATCTTCCGAAGCATTTGTGTAGGAGGCTAGCTGTCCGTAGGCTGAACGACTCGACGCGTACCAAGTTGTATTACAGTCAGACACATTATTTCCGCGGTTGAGCGAACCAGGCATCTCTGCAGGACCTGATCACTGTTCTGACTCAGGCACACAGTTAGTAGATACACCGTAAACTCTCGCTAGTTCAGGCAACACGATCACAGTGTATATCGGCGTTCTTCCCTTGCTACAAGAATCAGCTGTCGAATCAGAACAACAAACAACGATTAAAGCATGGCAAGTGTCCAAGCGGCAGTGGATGTGGTGGGACTGGATCCAAAATCAACAACGGCCACGTTTTCAAACAATGTCAGCCCATCGAAGCCCACAGTAAAGGTTCTTATCTCTTTTAATATCGCTCTATACTATTCTGGTTGCGTTTTCACTAGGCCGATTAACTAGCTGAACATTCTTTCCGGGTGTTTGTTTACAGACCAACATTTGCTAGTTAAATGTGACATCTGTTTCCACTGGAAATTTAACCCAGAATTTAACCCGCTGACTCAGAAGATTCAAATTACAAAAGCGCGCAACTTTCAAAAATGGCTGACTTCTCTTGTTTTGATTCTAGCTATTTTTATACGAAGGAGATCGAGAAGGCATTTTTTCCAGAGAATGCGGTTAATGTCCCCAGAAATGAGGAAGATGCGACGAAATGTTGTAATGCAGGAACTCGTTCTGCACGGCGACGCCGTGTCATAGGTACGGTCCTGGCCGAGGAACAGGAAAATCTAACGGGACCGTAGGAATGGTAAACCGAAATAAATGAGAAGGACTGTTGAACTCGTTTGCCATTTTAAACGTTCCGTTTCGCAAACTGAACCGTGATAGGAGCGTCTGGTAAATACTATTGCCTGATTCTTTGGCAGGCGTCTATCACTACGCACAATGTGATTGGCTGCGGCATTTACCAGGACAAGTTATACCATCTCGCGAGGTAGTATAACTTGGCGTGAATTTCCGGTCATACAGGCGAGATAATCGCGTATTTTCTGGTGAAAATAGCGTGCATTTTTAACTCGCTAAACTCAGGACGAACTGTTTTCAAAGTATTTCTGGACTTTTCCGACTTTATCTAGCCAAAATTGTCCTAGTGAAAACACAGCCTCTATCATTTTGCATGATGTGGTTATTCCCGACACGCATACTAGGCACGCTAGTCGGTATGAGCAAAACTTGCCTGTGTCACCAGGCGGCTTCCTTGGATTGCGTACCATCTCAAAATTAGCGTGTATAGAAACGAGGGACGAATTGTTAGTCATTACAATACTATTTTGCCGTAAGCGACTGATAAGCAAAGAGCATGACCAATCATACATAACTT
>Ga0126339_10002105_pt1 | contig 14109 bp, 5 predicted proteins | sample OrbTmetagenome_2_FD_92532 | JGI IMG/M metagenome (GOLD analysis project Ga0126339, IMG submission 92532) | Coral microbial communities from Petempiche,Puerto Morelos, Mexico - Orbicella T R C metagenome | ecosystem: Host-associated > Invertebrates > Cnidaria > Coral | place: Petempiche,Puerto... | reverse complement strand
TTACTTCGAACACTTTTCAGCACTAGGAATTCTTATGCAGAGCCAGCATTTCTCCGGTCAGTGGGTTTAATGATTACTTTAAGGTTACTTTTAAAGCATCACATTTCGACTCAGAATGAAGGAAAAGACTTCTTAGCTACATGTACTTCAATTTTTCAAAATTTCTAAGGGACTGGGGGCATGCTGGGGGCATATTTGGGGCATGCTTTCTAAGGGCTTTGGCATACTTTCGAGCGCTGAAGTTGCTAACCTCCTAGGAGATGTGGGGGCATGCTCCTCCGGAAAATTTTGAAATGTAGACGCTTGGAATTGCTATTTTCAGCCATTTTCCAGTCAGTATTTGGACCTAAAGTACAATCGAACCTATGACTTTTTTTACCATGTTTATGTTTAACAACCGTTCTTTAACTCAAAATCTCAACGGCCTCAATCAGATAATCTCTCCTGTCTATAATCTTCCTTTGAATTTGGCGTAACCCTTACTTTCTGTTGAAGACGAGAAGACCTTGGCAGCTTTCCCCTGTCTCTCTTTTCCTTCCATAATGCCATTTGTTGATAATACAACTTCATATTCTTTTACTGATGACCCACTGATAAAAATATGAAGCAGACTTTCGAAGATTTCTTTCCTTTTTCCTTAAGCATGTTTTTAGGCGTTTTAGGCCACTGCTCTCTCAGCTGAGAATGAGAAAAAATACTCAGCAATGACGGACTCGATTTGTTCGACGTGGACGTTTTAGCATATATATAAGAAAGCCTGTGTTTCACGACCCGTCGACATCGCGCGTGAGAGAGGAAAACACATTTAAAACTCTGGAAATGCGTCTTCACTTCGATTCAGACGTTTAAAACAATCACTGCATTCTCAGTTCCGAAATTCGTTGTCGGTCTATCTTCCATTGGTGTCGCTTTCTCTATTTCGCTAGAGTAGTCTGTCGTTCGTCGCCAATTCAGAGCTCTCATGTCGCCATTTCAAGGCCATGTCGCTTGTCGGAATTTACCCCTAACAGGGCCTCATTAAATGGAACTAAATCGATTTTGGGATAAGAAGAGATGAATCTGTCCCCATAAAGCGCCTCGACACTCGGTTGGTCCATAGACTTCGTAACTGAACTTCGTGCTTCTGGCTCTTTCTGGCAAAATGACGTAGGAGGAGCAAATTAAACAAATTACGAAACCTGGGCAAAAGGTCACTCCACCTGTCCTTTATTTTTGTTGTTGATGTAGATAATTTTAAATACCGCATAATATATCTCGTTAGTTGGCCTTCAAAAATAACCTTTTAGCCCGGAAAAAGCTTTTCTAGGATCTTCCTCCGATGGGGTCAAAACCAACGGGACAAGAGACAGCAGTGGTTAACTTCGTCACGGTTTGCGTATCTTGAAAAGTTTAGCCTAAATTTTTGAAGTTCCTCCGAGTTCGACGTTTGATGGTTTATTATTATCTCTTTGGTGTTTTTCTATCTTAGTAAGCAACTATTTTCAGCTTTCCTTAATTCAAAGGTAACATTGTATGCGGTCAAAATACCGTGACTAAGCTCCTTTAATAAAGAACCCATGGGCTCTGGTATGTTTGTTTCACCGTATCTCGCTTACTTTGATTAACTTGAGATGAATTACGTCCGGTAGGGTCAAGTTTCCGTAGAGGATTCTCGCTCGAGTGATAGAGTGGAGAACACAAAGAACAGACAGGACCTTATTCCACATTTAACAGAGCTTTGCAGTGACCATAGCATCAAGCCAGAAAGCTAGCTGGCAACTTTATAAAGGTAAGCAATAAGCAGAAGTTCATGTTTTGTAAATAACGTGGAAGTAATTGTGGCTATTTATGTAATGGGTCAGCCCTTTCATTCTTGACCTTGGTGTGTATTCGGCGCTGCTGGGGAAACTCCGTCGATGACACTACACCCTATACTAGAGGATTCACTGAAAATTACTCATTGCTCTCATTTTTTCCTCAACCAAAATTACAATACTTGCTCACATCGGGTTAATTTTGCGTGGATTCTTCTAGGTAAGAGCAATCACAAACCTTCGATTAAACTGTAGTGACCTTGGCATTGTCCCGGCATTGTCCTTTGGTAGCTTGTTACAAAGTAGACAAAATTTCAATTGGATAGATAACTGTCACAGAGAAGTCTACTTTTTACAGCATTTCCCGGCCGATAAGTAAATTTTTATGGGCTTTCTTGTATAGTTTTGTTTAGGAAGAAGTCAGTCACGTTTCTCGTTTTGGAAAGCGAATTACCTTCCTGTGTGTTGCAAAATGAAGAAATCCCCGCACATGTCTGGGATTATCCAGTGTAAATCGATGAAACAGATATTTTTATTTAGCGTTTAAATACCAAAGCTGAATTCATGACCGACTTAAGATTTTTCTAATGCCGAGAGGCTTTTAATCCTTTACGAGGATAAACCCGGGACCAAAGTAGGAGAAAATCTTTCCTCGAGACATGACCTATTATGATGAGAACCAAATATTTGTTTGGCTGTTTCTGACAGCAACTGTCGGCGTAAACGAGAACATTATTGGCAGGGGGCTTTTGATAAGTTTTAGGGCGGACACCCTAAAACTGACAAACTAATATGTCGCTGCCAATGAATAAGATTAACCAAAAATGCATAAGATCGTTTCTCGGTCCAAATTTTGCTTGATAGAGACTTAGATAAGGGAATTGGAAAGAATTATAGAGAAAAAAGAAAGTTTTGGAAAAATTGTGCATTCCTTTAACCATTTAACACCCAAATTTTCTCTAAAAATGCCGTTTTTAACCCTTAAATCAGCTTTTTGGCTACCATGACGCTTAATGGGCCTTAGTCTTGCTGAAAAAGCTATTTTTTTTCTTTACCAAAAATATAGATTTCCCGAAGTTAAGTTACGAAAATGGACAGTATTTTAATTTGGTGCATGCACATAAGCCAAAATCTCCTTTTCCTCGGCCCTTTTACTCTCGCTATCTTTTGCCTTTCATATTCTTTCTGGCTGCCGTAAAAAGTTGGATGTTAATTATGGGTAAAGCCTGGAAATGGGACCTTGATCAATTATAGGTATAATGAGCCATTTTAACACCATTTCTGCGCCAAAACTGTTAACGTTGTTTTTCAATTTGTTACCTTAGAATGCCGTTGATATCCAAAACCGCCTGTTGTGCGGATAAGTCTATCCTAGCTCTCTGTCTGCTTATCAAAACCATGTGGTGACGTGGAAATTGAGGACGTCACAAGTGGTACAAAGAGCACGACCACTCAGCGCGCGTATATGTTATGTTGGGAGAAAAAAGGTTAAATTTTGGCGACCAGGGGTATTTCTACTCCCCCCCTGGATGGGATGCTAGTCCATCGCAGGGTTACCAACAGTATTAAATTCGCCGGCACCCATTTATAAACCTGGGTGGAGGGAGGCACTGTGAGAGTAAAGTGTCTTGCCCAAGAACAGAACACGATGCCCCCCGCCAGGGTTCGAACACGGACCGCTCGATCCGGAGTCGAGCGCACAAACCATGAGGTCACCGTGCCTTCCCTCCTTTGCGAAAATGAAACTATTGATATTTTAAAACCGTCTAAAGTGCTGGCCTCTTTGAACACAAAGTTTAATTCGGCGGTTAAATTATAGCCAACTTAAACTACGGCCTTGTATATATCTGCTGCTAAGAAGCTGTGAATAAAAAGTCAGTCCGGATCAGTGATGGCGGTAAGCGGGAGGTGCGGTCCTCTAAATAATGCGAAGGAATTATTATCGAGTGGTAAGGATTCGAGTTGTTGTTTTCGTCGTCGAGCAAGAAATTTCAGTTGATTTTGATTCAGCGGCGCGGTGTCTCATATCAGTCAGGTGTGGTTGAACGTTATCAAACAATCGTATTTTTCGTATTTTTATTAATAGGTATTCTCGTACTGAAAGTCTACTATGAGGACCCCCTCTGAGTTCATGGCAGACGGGCCCCACTCAGCTGTTAACGGTATCGGGCCTCATCACATGGAGGAACCTGCCGCACAAAATGGTCACGTGAGTACGCCCACATCTCTTTCACAGGGTGACACTGCTCCGTCGCTCGTTAATCGGAGAAAAGCAAATGACGTCCATGCTAATGGCATCCAGTCCACCAAGGCCGTCAGAAATAAGAATGACATCATCAATTTGTCGCCAGGCCTACCAGGTTTCAGCGTCGACATTTTAGGATCCCTCATGTTGCTATGGCCACCGTTGTGCGTTTCGTATTTTTGGCTCGCCTGTCACTCTTACCAGTGTTCTCTCGGAGATCTGGGAGGACAAGTGCTCAGTAAGATATCCGATGGAGCCATCATCGATTTCATGAAGCAAAACTTCCCGGAGGTTAACGCCGGTGCCATCAAGTTGTACAGCCTCTGGATGCTACTGCAGGTGATTTTGTTCCTCGCGCTCCCTGGCCGTATCAGACGAGGAACGGCCACGCCTGCTGGGAATGTGCTTACCTACAAGTGTAATGGCATAAGCGCTTGGGTTGTAACGCACCTTCTGTTCTTCATCCTAGTTAAGAAGGGTTTTATTGATGCCACAATCATTAGTGACAACTGGGGAGCCCTGATGGTTATCACCAATGTGTTTGGCTTCAGCTTGGCTTTCGTCTCGTATGTCAAAGCGCACTATTTTCCGAGTCATCGAGAAGATCGGTGCTTCAGTGGATCAGTCTTTTACGACTTCTTTATGGGTGTGGAGCACAACCCCAGAATTGGCCCTTTTGATTTCAAACTTTTCTTTAACGGAAGACCTGGAATAGTGGCGTGGACTTTGATAAACCTGTCATTTGCTGCCAAACAGTATAAAGACTTTGGCTACGTCAGCAACTCCATGATTCTCCTCAACATATTACACGGGACTTATGTTGTGGACTTCTTCCTTAACGAATCTTGGTATCTGCGCACAATCGACATGGCTCACGACCACTTTGGCTTCTACCTGGCCTGGGGAGACACATGCTGGCTTCCCTTCATGTACACTCTCCAAAGTGTCTACCTGGCTCGAAATCCAGTGAGCCTGCCCTGGTGGGGATGTGCAGCAACTCTCTTGGTTGGCCTGGCCGGCTACATGATCTTCCGTTCCGTCAACCACCAGAAAGATTACTTCCGGGTAGAGATGAAGACGAATGGAAAGTGTACGATCTGGGGAAAGCCGGCTCGGTACATTTTGGCGCCTTATGTTACCACTGACGCGGAAAAAAAGCACTCGTACCTTCTGGCCTCTGGTTGGTGGGGACTTTCCCGCCATTTCAATTACGTCGGAGATCTGCTGAACGCGCTCTCCTATTGCCTTGCGTGTGGATTTGGTCACGTGCTGCCTTATTTCTACATCGTTTTCATGCTGATTCTCCTGATCCACCGTTCCTTCCGCGACGATGTCAGATGCAGGCAGAAATATGGTGCACTCTGGGACAAGTACTGTCAGATGGTCCCCTACAAGATCATTCCTTATGTGTTTTGATGAAAGCTGTGGCCGACTGCAATCACATACAGTATTTGTTTATTTGCTGAAGATTACACTGCATCAGTGAACTATTTGTTATATTGACTTTTGCTATTGATTTTTAATATTCTCGTTGCTTGTTCGCTTGATATTTTTTGCTGATATTGTAAGAAAAAAAATTTAGATACTAGCTTTTTGGGGGGAAATGAAGGGCTAAAGGGAGAACCCCGAGCTGCATTGATATTTATTGGGTTTTTATTTGTTTTTTCTCGTCGTTGGACCTTGTAAGAGTGACATCACATTCAGCCAAGGCAAAATAAAAGTCATACAATTGACGTCAAGAGGTTTTATTAGTACTTGTTTTAAGTCTTGATAAATGTGACATGCCCAATTTGCAATTGAGCGATAAACTTAGAACGCACAAAGATGACGTTATGTAGGTGCTGATTCTGCGATATCAGGCAATTCCATCTCAGTGTTACTATAGCTACACAGTGCTACTGTAGGTAAAGTGGTTTCGTAAGGTCTTGGGGAAGTGCGAGGCGATCGCGAATCACTCAAAACTGTCAAATTTGCATCTACTGCAAACGCAGGCGAATGGACCCTTTGCATGAACCAATCACATGCAAAAATCTGAGATGTTCGATAGCACGCTAATCACTGGGACATTCAAAACAGAGAAATCAAGCTTCACTGGTTTAAGTCCTTTCGTTTTGTAGGTTACGTTTTTCCACTCATTTGCTATTCAAAATCATGTGGATCCTGTGCCATGTGACCGGTCATGTAGAGGGTCTATTTCCGCCAGTTGTTTTACCGCGTCTACTTTCGCAGGCTGCAAGTTGTGCTCAGTACCGAATACTATTGTACGTGGCGAAGCCTTTTGCATGACTTTAGAATATGGAAGAAACAAACGAAAACACTCGTGGTTGAAAAAAGAGGGGTGGATTGGGAGGAAGAGAAAGGAGCCACCCCTTCCTTGTTTTCCTTTTTCACTCACGACCATTCGACATTTCTCTTCACAGTCTCTCGGGAGCTCAAATGGGACAGACGTAAGGGAGGTTATGTTATTGGTTTGACACGTGTACGACAAAGAATTCAACATGATTGCTTGTTTTCACAGATGGTAAACTAATTTCGTGCGGGGTGAAAAACAAGCAAAGACGCGGCATCTGCTCTTCCAAATTACTTGTGTTGTTGTCAGTCGTGGTTCTTGTCGATACTTGTTTTTGCTATAGTTCTTGTTGTTGTTGGTTTTGTTGTTGTTGTTGTTGTTGTTGTTCTTCTTCTTCTTCTTCTTCTTCTTCTTCTCTTCTCCCTCTTCATCTTCTTCTAGCGAGTTTGTAAACCTTACATTTTGAGTGTTAGCCCTTAGTCACAGAAAAGTCACTTTGCTCTGGGAGAAGGGCCAACGCTCAAAACTGGCAGCTTTACAAACTCACCATGGTGGTTTCATTTTTTTCATTTATTTATTCCATTCTAAAATTACAAAGATAAATATAAAGTAAACAAGTAAGAGGAGAAATGGAAAAGGGCAAAAATATAGCAAGCTAACATGGTGGTTTATTTACCTATAGAAACTTAATTCAATCTTAAACAGCTAGGTGTTTCACTTGCCTGTCGACGCAGCACAACAGCTTTTTACACCTAACAACTTTGACGGGTTGTTTACAAGGGAACTGAACAAATGTGTGAAAAGAAGGCATGATCTAGGCACTATGCTTCGGTAGGAATGATTTCGTACTATAAAAGTGAAGAAAGGGGGACTGTTCGCGCTGATAAGTTCTTGACCGAAAACTTCAACAGTTCAATGCGTGTCAACAATATGGCGGAGAAGGTCACGGAAATATGGACAGAGTGGAACTGGACACAAGTTTTGTGTACATGTAATGTCAATCACGGGATAACGATGATTTCAACAATAGGTGTAATCAAAGAATTCACGACCAGCTTTGTTTCGCATTCCATGGTTAACGTGTACATCTTCTGTACAAGAAATAGAATCGGCTTTACCAGGATGAAAAAAAGAAGTTTTATATTAAAGGGCAACGAGGAAATGCATTCAAACTCGGCGTCTTATGTGGGATAAAAATCCAGCAACCGACACAATAGGGATTTCTAAAGACAATCATTTTTTAAAGTTCATAGAATGCCGAGCATTCAAAACGCTCAGTGCGATCTTGCATATAATAAAGATATCTCATAAAGATAGCAAGTGATCGCTAACGCCAGGGGTCTCCTGTCTATGCATACTCGGTAACAAGACTACACGGTACAGGTTAGGTTACATGCATTCACCCTCTCAGTCTCTTTGACGTTGGGTCAGCTCCCACTAACAATAACATAATGAAAGCTTTTCTGCTTTTAAGAGAAATTAAATATTTTATTATACAAACACCTGAGCAGTGAAGCGGTGAACATTTGTCACTTGTCAAACACCAAAAGAAACGTGTCATTTCCAACTCGTGTGTCACTAATAATAAGAAATAGCTTCGCTCGGCACGTTTGGATATTTTCAGTTTCTATCAACATACCACGCACCAAAATAGCTCTGAGGGTTACATACTGAAACGTTAGAACTAAGAACGCCCCAATAACAGAATGGGAAGCCAGGACCTCTAAAGGATGGTTTGTAGAAAGACAAGGTATTGCGCCCATATCGCTTATTCATTTACGGTCATCACATCCACTACAGCTAAAATATATAAATCATTATAGCATCTTAGCGAGATCTTATAAATTGTGTCCAGTCGCTGTGCTGTGGTTTAAGTGTTATCTTTCATGTGATTTTATATTCATGAGACTTAATTTGATCGTACGTAAATAAAACACTTTGACTTGTAGGCTCGCCAACAACTTCAGACACGGTGGCACAGCTGCTGTTCCGTCGCCGGATTCGGGAGAAGTCATAACCGTAATTCGGTGAACCATTTCCTATAATACGATAAACAAGCCGGCTACCAGGTGAGTCATTGCTGTTCAAAGCATCATTTAGGCTCAGCACTCTCCCATTCTGTTCGTGGCTTGGCGCAATATTGAACTAATGGCTGTGTTTTCAAACAAACCGCAACGATATTGCGGTCTCTTCCAAACGAACAGCAAATGACTTGTGGCTTAGAATCCATTGTCTTATACAATGCTTGCCGTCGCGATGTCTACATGTTTTCATAAAATCCGTTTTATCATACAAAGTCAGCTGTGTCATTTGTGCCGAAAGCTTATCGTACTGATGGTCGATGTTTTTGCTTGTTTACTACGAAACCTTAGCCGCTTGAGCTTTCATTGCTTTCAAAACAAACCCAATAGGAAGTCTCTCCCACAGTAGCTGATTCTTAATGATGTGACACTGTTCTAACTTAATGACAAGACGGATGATACAGTTACTACAATGCAGCGTGGAACACAGTAATCAGCGATTTATGTTCGGGTTCCAAGCCAGCCGTTGGCGGGAGTGTTTTGATTCACTAATCGACTTATTAACGTTTTATGGGATAAAATGAAACCGAGCTTAACAGCTTCAATATGCTTGTCAAACCTTAGCTGGCAAGGTGAGTGCAGTTTACAAGATTTCCAATCCTGCGAGCAAAGCTGTTAATGTTAGAATCTATAAACTACAAACATCACCGTAATTTACTGATCGATGTCGTAAAAATAAGTTACAAGAGTTTACATTGTTTCAGAGTTTGTTTAAACAGCGCCGAACTGTCTTTGTAGTGCTTTTGATGTTATATTTCCAAGTTTTACATTCCATAGCTTTCAGATGACATTTAAGCCATTAGTTATTGTCAACCAGGAGAAAAATCTCAAGTGCTCTTGTGTCCATTCTATTGGACACGTACGCCCGCCATAACACAGCCGATAAATTCCCGCCAAACAATAGGAGATAGCGAATATCACTATGACGGACCACGGAAGGACAAACATCTGAACTTTCTTTTGTCTTGTTTTTTTCTTTATGTGATGCCAATTTGGCGAAGTATTGATAAGGGCATGTGAGAGCATCAAATGCTAGCTATTCGTTGAAATTTTAATCGGCAATTTTTCCTATAATTTTACGGTTGATTTTCAGTCTTAATTTCTTCTCCCCTGCGGGGTAGTAAGCCGTAAAAATTACATACAGCGCTATTCAAACGTTGTGCGGCTATTAAAAAATACCCAAGGGGAATGAAAAACGAAAATTGAAAACAAGTGGATGATCGTGATGCAAAGAATGGAATATTCAAACGTAGGTGGCGTTTTGCCTATTAAGTCCAGCTGTTTAAAGAAGCTTGCTCTATCAATATCCATCCTGGATAGATGAAATAAATCCTTGACAAAAAGAGAGGCTGTTCTAGTATTTTCTTCTCCAATTCAATTAAATTCACAAACGACAAAATAATCCGAACGGGGTCACTTTACGGGCACGAAATTGTTTAGTCCGTCAATCACGGGGCTACTGGCGTGTTTTGTCTTAATTTGTTTTGATGATGAAAACAGTTGGATCAAACAGAATGCCGATTTCACTTTATTCATGAGGAGCAAGTGTCCTTGATCACTGTTTTCCTTTAGCTAATTGCCGCGAAACAAAATAGTTTATTTTTGTTGGTTGAAAATGGTCTGCTTTCTGAGATGCCGCTCGGCAAGTGAGTTTTTGTCTTTTCATTGTAGTGAAAAAAATTTGTAAAATAGCTGAAACAGTTCAATCCTCTATTTACCTTCGCTTTGTCCTGAATGTGTTTTCATTTTCGGCATCGATGTTTTTGTAATCTACGGATAACAAGAAAGGGGGCGTGAGGTATGGTAATTTTGAGCCCCTAAGGCCGCCATGACTTTCGCTTGTCACTAGTAGCTAATTTAAAATTGAACATAGCTTAAACATATTTTATTATTGCCTCGTTGCAAACTTCTCATACTGCGTGGAAAAGATGACCATTGATAAAATGGACAGCGTAACCACAGGTAACGTGTACTTGTAAAGATAGTATCGAACCACTTCCTGATCAGCCTCTGTTCAGTATGTAACTAAGGATTTTTTAGTGAACGTTATATTGCGACTATGTTGATCACAATAGCACTTCATCAGTCGAATTTCTCCGTAGCATATATACATACTTTGCAGGTATGTATCTCAGTATATGTGGCATATTTTAAAAACCAATTTTCTTTGAAACTGACACGGTGAGCGGTCCGCTAACTAGTGTGTGTCAAGTGCGCCGACTGATACCGTGTGAATGTCGTGCCTGCAGTGTTGGCGGTTAATTTATTATGTTTTAGCTCATTGTTTATGAAAGAAAGAAAAACAACAGGTTAGCCTTTTCTTTGCCGGCGAACTTCGGCTCTTGTTTCACGCCGGGCCCGCAGTTTAGTCGATTTCATTTACTACACATGATCCAACCTATGAGAGCTGTGTAAAGTTGAAGAGGAGGCTCTGGGAACGAGAAAGACTGAGAGAATAATAGATGGCGGAAGCGCATACGACCAATCCACATGTCCATTTTATTATTTCCATATTCTCCACAGTGAAGCCAGATTTTAATTATTTCTTTCCTTCTCTTCCCTTCGCGAGAAGCTGTTCCCTTTATCCACAAGACAGGAGTTGACTGTATAAAGTAGTAGTTATGCAAACACTTTCTTGTACGGTACGTTAACTGCTCATTACGGAGGTTTGTACCTCAAAGCAACCAAGTTCAGACGACATCTTTTGTCATTCTTGTCCAAAGCAAGTGCGGCATTATTAACAGACGCACGTCAGACCTAAAAGCTATGCAAACCCCCCGTGTACGGTACCTTGAGAAATTTACAATTGTTGAATAACATGGTTTGTTGAACAAGGACAGTAAACAGGAACCTTTGCCCCCTTTCCTAAAATAAATAAATAAATAAATAAGTGAGAGGCGGAATTTGAAACAAACTTTCCTTCTGAGGTCTTCTGACTTCTTCCAGAAAATCATATCACGAAGACTGCTCGCTATGTTTAATTGAGTTTTTTTGGCTCTGGCAATTTGATGTGAAATTAATTTCCAGGCTCACTCGAATATTTACCTAGAAACTTTTTCATTAAAATGCGTTTCCGTTAATAAAACGACCACTGGCGTTCCAGCCGTTATAGTAAACATCCTTGACAACGGTGCCTGACCAGCGCGACACTCATCCGTGTGTAGCCCAGAAGTTTTCTACATGAAAGAGGCATTCAGTTTCACGGGCTTTCTGAGTTAAAGGACAGATAAATGAAAACCTTATACAGATAATTGCGCGGTAGTTCATCTTCAGACACATCGCTTTTAATTTGAAACTATTCTATTCTCAGGTAAGATTGTTTATCATGATTAACTTAAATTTAAGCGTCGAGGAGGCTAGCCAAACCGCTGAGAGAGCCACTAAGAATATTGTAAATGGTTATTGATTTTCGCATGCTTTTTTTAATGATTGTTTTGAGCATTTGGTGCTAGATCAAGGCCGGGATCAAGGTAATTCCCGCCTTCATACTTGAAGTATAATTCGCCTGGACAGGTCACGCGTCTCTGGTGTGAAAGGCGCTAATGAAGCAATACTGTAAGCACGGCACTGCATGTTTATCTTAAATAAAGGTGTCTAAAACACTAAGCTGTAGGGGAAAACATTGCAAGTGAAATGTTTTTTTACGAAAGTATTTTCTTTTAAGACTCAAAGATTTTTAAGTAAAAAGTCACAGTGGTTAATTGTCTGGCGTGAAACCATGACCGAACACGTTGTCGACAGAAGTACAGCCGAAACTCCACTAAAGGCCACCTCTACATCGGAGTTCCATAATAACAGGCACCACCCTTCCGATCCAGAGGCCAAGACTCCTAGTCTGCGGTTTTGTCTCGACTGTACGCTGACAGTAACGTAAACAAAGAGCAGAACATCGTTTCTTCAGGAACCTATCATCGGTTTCTGTCTTTTCTTTTACGGCTTAAAATTCAATAGGTAGTAACAAGGCCGAAAAAAAATTTACTTACTGTATTTCGTACTGTTATTTAGCTCCCCATCCCTGCCGTCAAACCCCTCCCACCGTATGTTATATAATTAACAATGAAGTAAGGCTGATTACTATTTAGAACCTGAAGCATGACGGGACAACGACATGATAGAGTCCAAACTGAAAGCCACGCGTGGACAGCTGTTTCTCCCTGGTTAAGCCTCGTCAGCACGGTGTAATCAGCCTTGCTTCATTGTTATGTCAGTCTAGTTTTGGCTGATCAGATCTTTTACAGATCCTACGTACACCGGCAGCATTTTCGTTTGCGGTCTCTTGCATCATTGTATATAATTAGCCTCCTGGTAACACAAAGGAACTATTTTCAGATTCCCTCATTACCATTAATTGTCATACCCGTAAAAAACGTAAATTGCAGTTTCGACCTGTAAATTGTGGATAAGTGTATTAATGGTTAACATCAGACTCAAATATTTTTCGTATAAGCCAACAGCAAAACACCCCCTCTCCCTCATATTATATTATCCCCACCCCTGCCGGCCCAAAAAGCTGCGAGGCTAGTTGCAGTGGCGAACGGTACTTCGGCCAGTCTATTGGTCCGATCTCGAAAACTCGGAAGCCACTAATGATGAGTTGCGATTTTTTTCGTCTTTTTAACGTGTTTTATTCGCGTCGTAAGTCTAAATAAGTCTCACTCTCAGATTTCACCCTTCGTCAACCCTTTTAATATGCCTCTCTACCCTCGGCCAGGAGCATGGGCCCTGCCTCGCCCAAATACCATTAGTCTCGTTTTGTATATTGTCTCTGTCTTCAATCTCCTCTCTCTTAAGCCTCATCATTCACATGATTAGCGCCTTTTCTTTCTTCACTCTGCCATGGAGCATTCGCTTTGTCTAGTTCATTGGTGTGCGCCTGTAAACAAAATGGTAAATCTCCACTAACTAGAGGGTCAAAAGAGCTAATGTTGCTGAACTTTATCGATAATTTCAGAGCTGTCTTTTTAAGCGTTTTACATTCTTAGCACTTCAGTGATAAGAGATGCACACAGGCTGAGAAATGCTCAACTGAATGACGCTCAGCAGGTTCACCGACTATTCTCGAAACAGCGTTTTAATTATCCGAGCAAGCTTATCATAGAAAGGAATTTGTGACCTGAATAGAACTGCCATTTGATAATGCTCCACATGGACTTGATTGCTTAATGAAAATTAAATGGGAGAAAGATGGACAGTAACGTATTACGAAGTAATTCTTTACATCTGCTCGCTGAATTTCAGTTAAGCTGTACAAGAGTCTGCGAAGTATATTTTCACGGCGAAAGTGTCCGCTGCTTACGGTTTATTGAAGTGTCTCAGTTTTCTGCGAAGAATTTCCTTTAAATACATTTTTTAGGAGAAACATTTCAGAAGGTTTTACCTCACTTCAACTAATTTTCATCTGCAAAGCTTTACTGAAGAAAGGGTTTAATCTGGACGGAAAATAAAGCGATTTCTCTGGTTTATGGAGGATTTATGCAGGCACTTTTCAGTAAAATGAGAAATTATTAGGGTCGGACTAGGTCACCTAAGGACTTCCATATGCCGTCTTGTCTGTCATTAAATACGTGTCTTCATTGTTTCATGCAGGAGTTTGTTTATGGTCATTGTGTTTTCAATCTTAGCTAGATCAGTTTAGATAAGATAAGCAGATCAATAACTAGATTATGACTCTAAGGATGAGAGGATGAGAGCATAAGATTT
>Ga0126339_10002104_pt1 | contig 14110 bp, 14 predicted proteins | sample OrbTmetagenome_2_FD_92532 | JGI IMG/M metagenome (GOLD analysis project Ga0126339, IMG submission 92532) | Coral microbial communities from Petempiche,Puerto Morelos, Mexico - Orbicella T R C metagenome | ecosystem: Host-associated > Invertebrates > Cnidaria > Coral | place: Petempiche,Puerto... | reverse complement strand
AGTCAAGACAAAACCAGTCAAGACAAAACCAGTCAAGACAAAACCAGGGAAGAAGATAAGCTATGAACCTCCCAGCAAGGAAAAGAAGTCAAAGAAGAAAGAAAAAACTGAAGAAGCTGAAAAATTGAATGAAGGAAAGGAGCAGTTTGAAGGGAAATCATTACAGCTTAGTGAATTATTAGTGTCATCTCCTGCCTTACAGACCCCTACATCATCACCTGTGTCAAACGGTAAGTTGTGATGTTCCAAAAAATATCTATACCCCTCCCACTGAGGATTTTTTTACATTTGACCCCCCCAATTGGATTCTCCCAGGAAATTCTAGTTTTGCTGTGCACTTTCCTTTAAAAAAAAATATTGGCTTTTGAGAACCCTTTTCCCTTAACCTTATTCCTAGACACATCACACTACAAAAACTGGGATAGGTTTTGGTGTGTTATGTTGCCACAAATTGATTAAATCATGATTTATGAGCTATAGACTCACCCTATACACTTAATGACAGGTCCTGCGGTAAATGGCTAGTTCTGCTCTTCCAGGAAGCTAATATAATGTATATTTCCTGAAACGAAGTCAGTTTAGCAATGCTAGGGAAAACGATAGCAGATGTCCATGTAACTAGCTTGCTGAGTGACCTGTCGTTAAGTGTTTTGTTATACAGCAGGAATGGAAGTACCAGCAACAAGGAAAACAGCAAATGATGGGAAACAGACTGCAACTACATCTGCAACAACAACGAAAACGAAAACAACAGAAGCAGAAACAGAAACAGTAGCAGCAGCCCCAACAACCAAGACGGTCAGAACAATAGCGACAACAAGAACTACCACAAGGGCAACAGCAACAAACAAGATAACTGAAAACAAATCTCAAGGGTTTTTCAGTTTTACTGTCTCTTTTTACATTATTTTACTCTAACAGGTACATTAGCGATGACAATAAAATAACAACAAAAAAAAACATCTGAAACAACAACAACAAACAAAGAACAACAACAAAATAAACTCTTATAGATCCAACAAAACCACTCTGCATCCCACAAAGAAGTCTGCTTCCCTTAAAACATTTCCCCTAAACTATTTTTTTGTAGGTTAAGGCAGCTTTTACACGGACTTACATGTACAACAAGGAAAGTCACAAGACACCTTACGCCATTCGCGCAGCAGCAAAGAAGGGAAGAAGGGAAGAAGGGATGGGGCAGAGGACAGCTAGACAATGGAGGAAGAGAGCTGTGTGCTTGAAGAATTTGAACAGCAGGTGGGAGATAAAGATGAAGATGATGATATTGAAAATAGTGCCACAATCAAGGCAACAAAGAGAGGGGGAAGAGGAGGAAAAGCAAATGAAGGTACCTCAACAGAAGCGCCCACAGCTAAGGGAAATGTGAAAGGAGAAAATAGGAAATGAATGAAATAATTGCAAGAACCACTGGCACTGAAGCAATCATATGACTGATAATAACCTGAAGCCCTTTGGCAGCATGTGACAAAATGGAAAGTAGACATAATGGATAGTGGAGAATCATTTCATTTTTTGTGTTTTTATGGCGTGGACTGGTTGTTTATTTTTTTGCACTGTGCAACCACCATCAAGTGATTCCTACACAAGTGCTCAATCATTGAACATAAGTTGACAGTCTGCAAAGAAACCTAGAAAGAATATGCAGGAAAAAGTTTCCACCCCATCCATTTAACCTATCTCGCCCGTCACTGAATACTACATGTAAGTGGCCGGTTTTATGTGTAAAAGAGTAGCCTTGTAACGCAAGTTGCTTACCATCTTTGTATCTTCCACATACATGTACCGATGTGTTTGATCTCGGACACCTTAAATCAAACTAACAAATAGAAACAGTTCTGTCTTGACAACAAGTGATTTGATAAACAGTAAAGTTGTACTTTGCAACCAACCTTACATGTAAGTCTGCTGACACTAAAAGGTTCTGAAAACAACCTCTGACAAAACATAACTAAGAACATAAATGTGGTAAAGGAAACAAGGAAAACGAGTCTATTATAAAAGTTTGTTTCTGTAGTCACAATTCTTTCACTGAAGGAAAATGAGAATAATTGTGTAGTACGTATAACATGTGCATCAGCAAACAGTTGTCTGTTGTGTTCGTGTCAGTACGGAAACTGGGTGTGGTGGCTAATACAGAAATGAGACCACTGTAATTTAAAATACATGTAGTAAAAAAAACGTTTTATCACCAACAAATCACACTCACTCGCTCATCCTCTTTTCCCCAACTTTTGGAACATGAGGCCATAAACGGCCAACAAATCAATAAGGGTGATTTAATCCTTACCTAGCACAAGTCAGAAAGATTAATAATTTTTGACAACAAAATATAAGTATGGGTAATCTATTTTCGCTTAAGAATCAATGTGCAAAATATTTACTGCCACAGAAATATTCACTGCCAACAAAACATAAGAAGGTACTTTTTATATATACCTAAATATAAATATGGGTAATCTATCCCTGGCAAATTATCAACATGGAATCCTTACCGACAACAAATCAATAATGGGAACAGATCAATGAGGGTAATTTCGATCATAGAACAATCTTTTCAACAAACAGATCGAAAAGGGTAGTCTTCCACCAATGTGGATAATCTTACTGCCGGTAATATATCAAAAAGGGTAATCTTTACCACTAACAAATTAATAAGAGCATTTTTTACCATCAACCAATCAACAACAGTAACCTTAACTGTTAACAAATTGGTAAGGGTAACTCTTACCACCAACCAATCAACATAGGTAATCTTGGGTAATGGTTAGTGCCCACAAAGATAATATTAATAATTTACTGCCAACAAATGAATTTGGATAATCTTCACACCACCAGATCAATATCAGTAAACTTATGGCAAACTTACAATTCATGTATCGATAATAGTAATCTTGACCACAGTTGAGGGGAAATATTTACAACGGACCAATCATTAAAGTTAACCTTTACCACCAACCGATCAGTAAGGATACATGTAATCTTTAACATAAGCCAATCAATATCAGTAAACTTATGGCAAACTTACAAGTCATGTATCGATAATAGTAATCTTGACCACAGTTGAGGGGAAATATTTACAACGGACCAATCATTAAAGTTAACCTTTACCACCAACCGATCAGTAAGGATACATGTAGTCTTTAGCACCAGCCAATCAACAAGGGTAATACAATCATTTACTACAAAAAGATGATTGTGTGTAATCTTTACCACCAACCGATCAATAAAAGTAATCTTCTCAACCAACTGATCAATGAAGGGTAACTTTACCATCAACTGACCAATAAGGGTAATCTTTACCAAAAACCGACCAAAAAAGGTAACTTTTACCACCACCAGATCAAAAAAGGTACTCTACCACCAACCGATCAAGGTAATCTTTAGCACCAACCGATCAATAAAGTTAATCCTTAATAAATCCCTTCCCATCAATAAAGGTAATCTTTACCACCAACTGATCAGTCAGGGTAACTCTACCACCAACCTATCAATACGGGAAATCTTTACCATTAACTGATCAATAAGGGTAACCTTAACCACCAACCGATCAATAAAGGTAATCCTTACCACCAACTAATCAATAAAGGTAAATGTACCCCCACCCGATCAAAAAAGGTACTCTACCACCAACCAATCAATAAGGGTAATTTAACCATCAACCTATCAATAAAGGTAGCTTTACCACCACCAGATCAATAAGGATAATCTACCACTAAACGATCAATAAGGGTAACTTTACCACCAAAGGATCAATAAGGGTAACTTAACCACCAAGCGATCGATAAAGGTAATCTGCCACCAACCGATCAGTAAGGGTAATCTCCACCAAACGATCAATAAGGGTAACTTTACCACCAATTGATCATTAAGGGTAATCTTTACAACCACCAATTAATAAAGCTAATCTTTGCCATCGATCAATCTATGTGGGTAATCTCTACCACCAACATATCTATTAGGGCAATGCCTCATAACCAACCGATCAATAAGAGTAATCTTTGTCACCAGCTGATCTATCAAGGTAATCTTTACCACCAACCATGCAATAAAAATAATTTTTACCATTAGCTGATCCGTAAGGGTAACCTTTACCACCAACGGATCAATAAAGGTAATCTTTTACACCTACCGATCAATAAAGGTAATCTTTACCACCAATCAATAAAGGTAATCTTTACCACCAACTGATTAATAAGGGTAATCTTTACCACCAACCGGTCAATAAAGGTAATCTCTACCACCAGCTGATCAATAAAGGTAATCTTTAATCCCTACCCATCAATAAAGGTAATCTTTACTACCAACCGATCAATAAGGGTAATCTTTACCACAAACCAATCAATAAAGGTAAATTTAACACCACCCGATCCAATAACGGCAACTTTACCACCAACTGATAAATAAGGGTAATCTTTACCACCAACCGATCAATAAGGATAATCTTTACCAACAAACGATCAATAAGGGTAACTTTACCACCAACCGATCACTAAAGGTAATCCTTACCACCAACCAATTAATAAAGGTAAATTTACCACCTCCCGATCCAAAAAGATACTCTACCACCAACTAATCAATAAGGGTAATTTAATCACATCACCAGCTGCTTAATAAGGGCAATCCTTATGTCCAACAGATCACTGAAGGTAGCTTTACCACCACCCGATCAAAAAAGGTACTCTACCACCAATCAATCAATAAGGGTAACTTTACCACCAACCAATCAATAAGGGTAGTCTTTACCACCACCAGATCAGTAAAGGTGATCCTTACCACCACCAGCCGATCAATAAGGGTAACTTTACCACCAAACGATCAATAAGGGTAACTTTATCACCACCCGATCAATAAGGGTAATCTTTATAAATTTACAACCAACCGGTCAATAATGGTACCTTCACCATCACCCGACCAATAAGAGTAATTTATTTTTTTCTCCAGCATCTAAACGGACCGGAATCCTAAATCCTCAAATTTGATTGGCTAATCACGCGCTCGTGACCGGTCCAGCTTTTTACGATACGGCCGGAGTTTTTTTCCGCTGTAGCGGTTACGGCTCCTAAATTTCGCTCCTAAAAGTTAGCGGTAATCGTCAATCGTTTGCCTTTTTACACTTCCATCGATACATTTTTAGATCGCCTTTTTTACTTTGTTGAGTAGGATAAGTGGGCAATCCTCTCTGAGTGATTTCACAAACACCGATTCTTGTATGCTAATTAAAATCCTTAAATGCTAATGTGCAAGAACAATAGAGCCAGTACGTTCTAAAGTACACCGTTCCTAAATTTCGAGATGGTTTCCCGCAAACACAAACAACAATGCTTCCAATGTTTTAATCTCTTTTTATCGAACAGAAGCGCTCTCGATCTCATTACAATCTAGGTTCGCTTGAACCTTGAACCGATTTAGAAAGCTTAGCTATGTGCACCGAGCAAAACAGACTCAAACAGGAACTATATTTCAGTGGTCAAAATGCGTTAAACAAACCCTAAACAGGCCAATTAAATATGGAGTAACAACATGGCTTTTTTTTTTCTTCCTTATTTTTTGGTCTTGTCTAAATAGGTATTCACTTTGGTGAGCAAGTCGTTCACATTGTTCATGCATGGTGTCCATGGCTTTCTGACACATTTTTTGATGGGCAAGTTGTGCTTCTTTTGTGTGATCAATCTTTCGCTTCTTCTCCTCGTGCCTACCATTCTCTTCTTCTGAACTATCCAGTGATGAAGCGACCAATTCATTGCCAAGTTTTCTTTTAACAACTTCCGCTTTTCGTTGACTTGGAATCATAAACGTGGAATACTTTGTTTGCCTAGCTATCAAGGCAGGCGTTTCGTCTAGACCTGGCGACGTTGCTGGCTGGGTGGCAGGTTGGGGCGATCGCAAAGCATTCATAACGCATTCTCCCCGTCAAGCGATCTGTTGATTGTTCCAGATACGTCCTCACAACGTGGTCAGACAATCCCGCCTCAATGACTCTTTGTTTGGCAAAGAGCAACACCTCCTTCCAGTCCTTGCCGTGGCAGAGGTTATAACATTCCACGATGAAGCGCTTTTCATCTTCTCCGATAGAAACGCGTTTCCTTTGAGCACCTGTTTGAAGAATCAAGCGAAAGGAAGAAAGGCCTGTAGAAAATTGGTTCTGGGCTGGAAAGGGAACTTTTATTTAGTTTCTAGTCGTCCTTGTGTCAAAACATTTATAAACAATATCAGCTGAAGCTGTTACCTTTATCCTGGTTATTTTCAGAGCGCACCGACTCTTCTTCTGCGTCCCATAAATTTGACGTTTTGAGAAAAACCTTGCTTGGCACTTGCTAAAAGGATGACTGTCGGCGCAAAATGATGTTTTAAATTTTGCGCACGTGCAAAATGTGCAAATTCTTTGATATTATTTAACCAGTTTCAAACTGACAAACAATAGCGTAATTAAACTTTCTCAAATCCGCAATTAAATCTACCTTGGAATCACTGTTGTAAATAAAAATGGACGTACAAGAGGTCCAAGCGGTGGTGTTGAATATTTTGACATTTGTGTTGCTTTTAATAACTACAGCCTCCATTAGACGATGGTACGTTTCCTTTGCAGCAGCGTTTATTTCCGGATTTTCGTGGATGTACTTTTTATGGTCGTGACGTATTTTTTCTAATATCAGGACAAGCATGGTTGTTTTGGAGAAACACTGGCGAGACGCCGGGTTCGTTTTTGAGGCTAGCCTTGGATATTTTACCCTCTCTTTCCAGTTTAACCGCATGTGGACAGCCTCGCATTACCCAACGCCGCCAGAAAATAACCTTAATCAACCAAGTCCTACTTATTTGGTTACGATTATTTGGTTACGGAAATATCCCCTTGTGGACACACTCTCTCTTTGGTTTGACATTGATCCGTCATCTGTTGTCCGCATTGTCTGCAAAGTTCTTCCAGAACTTTGGCGCTACTTTCAAAATCAAATAAGTTGACCCCATCCCCATGAATGGAGAAATCTTATGGGAAATTGGGAAGAATTTCCTAATGTAGTGGGTGCAAAAGACACCACACCACATGAGATCTATCGACCTCTAATTGAACCACAGCGGTCGTTCTATAGTGGCTATCGGCACTGTCAGCATCACTGTATGAACACTCAACTAGTGATGGACAATGAAGGACATATCCGCTTTGTTCAGGCTGGATTCCTAGCGAGCACGCACGATGCGGTTTCCTTTCGACTGATGGAACCTATTGGTCCGGGGCGCAACTTGGATCTACCACCCAATGCAAAGCTTCTAGCTGATAAGGCGTATCCAGGTGGTGGGTCACTACTGACACCCGTAAGAGCTCACCGGATGCCTTTATTAAATCACAGGGACAGAAGGCGAGCGCGAAGGTTTAACACGCTCCTGTCTAAGAGGAGGGTAAAAATAGAGCACGTTTTTAAGGAAATGAAAACCTACAAAGCGATAGGCCAGATTTGGCGGCACCCACGCTGGCTCATACCTGTGTGCGTGGAGTTAGTTGCTCTTTTATCTGAAAGAAGGTTGAGACTCTTCAAAACAGTCTAGAAGATACGGCGAAACGCAACTTGAACAGTTCTCCACAAATGCACACGTTCTATTTACGTACAGAACCGTCTGTAGTCGCAGAGTAATTTTGAATGCTAAAACGAAATTAGTTCTTGTTTGGGCACGTTTTTGCGTGGACACTTAGTCATCCGAGTTATTTGTTCTTGTCATCGAATAACAGACCTATTGCAGTTGTTGTAGATTAGCTTTATGAACGTTTCCAAGCGGCATCTGGATCGTGAACACAAATTGCATCTAGATCTGTTCATGTTTATCTTCCTGTTGTAGGCGCACGTGCGGGAGTTTTATCTTTTTGTACACACTCATTAGCATTGGAAGATTCTAATTAGCAGATAAGAATCGGGGTTTGTGAAATCACTCTATTAATGCAAGGTTTCGCACATCAACAACAAGTGTCGTCTTATAAACTTTGATTCCTTTTGACTGGTGAACAAATGGATTTTTAAAAAATTTGTGTTCCCTCGAGCGTGACACTGGGCAGCGAGGGAGATAGAGAGGATGATTTAAAAGTTCAGTGTTTCTTTTTCTCTCTTTTTTTTTAAACTCTTGCGGCGACGTTTTTAAGTTAAATACTACTTTTAAAGTGTTTCGAACGTTAAAGACAATCTGCTCTAATTTTCTTGTCGTGTTACGTTACATGGCAAATTCAATGGCGCTGAATTGTAATTTTCTCGACTTTTGATCGGCGTTCATGCAAAATTGCTAGTAGATCCCACAAAAATGAAACTGTAAACCTAAAATTCATTGACTGAACTATCTTTAAGTAGAATATCAGACGATTCAATGCACTACCGGTCAGCATGTTCCCTTTCTGAATTTGCATAATTTTTGAGTTTTGTTTTAATTAGAAAAATGTGTCTACTTAATCGGGGCTCAGTTCGCTCGGAAAACGCAAGAAATGAAAATAATTGCTATATCTTGATTAAGGAAGAATCAATGTATACATTTAAAGTTGAGTACGTTTCACAGCGATGTAAACGTCGGAGTAGCCAGAAGCTGAAAAGTGTAAAATTTCGGATTATCGCAAAGTGAAATCTGAGCTTTCGGTACGATGACCGTTTTTCGTGACTGATTTCTGCCGTTATATTGGATATTTCAAAAAACTAACTTGATTTCCTTCAGTTACTTACCTAGGCCTTCAAACTGGTAAAGAATGAGCGAAATCAATTTTTCGACTGCGGCCACATTTTTAGAATTTTCTTTGATTCTCACTGAATTTTCATTGACACTCTATGGGTCGTGAAGATAGCTTTTTTAGAATCCCTCCAGCAACTGGTTGTTTTGTTTGGCAACTTGTTAACTTTGTAACATAGTAAATGGTGTGAATCCAGGAATACCAGTAGTTCGTACAGTGTGATCGTCCGGATGGGGCTAGTGACTGCGCTTTCGACAACCTGAGCGGACGTCATCTTCAGAGTCAAGTGAATAGTGTCGTTCGTCCTTATCAACTTTGTATTGTTCAAGTACCAGATATGATGGTTAAAGACTTAAAAAGTTATTTGAGAAAGGAGAAGAATCTTGGAACACAGCTAAAGAGTTAACAGCTGGGCTCTTTCACTCCCTCAAAACTTAAGCAATCTTAGATGACAAGATAACTATATGCATGATATAAAGTGGAACCCCGTTAATCCGGTCACACATGGCCATGGGCTACAAAAATCTGGTCGTATTAAAAGGGTTCATTAAACAAGAAAATGCCTGACTGAGCCTTTTTTTGTGCCAGGATAAAGTGGCCGTAATAACGAAGTGGCCGTATTAACGGGATGTCCGTAAGACGGGGTTCCACTGTAGCGGCTATATACGTAATAACGAAAAGTATAGAAAAAAATTTTAAACGTAAAAGGAGATAAGACAGTAAGATCAGAAAAAACAAACCGAGAAATAAATGTATACGAGGTTTATATGACAAAAATAACAAAATACAACAGTCGCCACTTATGATTCTGGCCATGAAAGCAAAGAGGTTTGAGATTTTGGCGACAGATTGAATCAGCCGTCGGAAATATAAAATATAATTAATCATAAAACTACATGATGTTATGAAAATTATCAACAGTGAAGCGGTTTAGCAGCGCACGTGATAAGTGTCTTAAAGATTGGTTTGATTTCACATCAGCCCAACCAGTCTTAAGTAAAACAACTCCAAACTGATGACGAGGGCAACCTGATGAAAAGTTGCCATGGCAACACCAGCACTAGCACCGCTGGTCACTTCGTCTTTGGTATCAAACTTCACTTGCATCAGTTTAGGATTGTACTCGTTCCAAAAAGCCATCCGACGCGGGGCAAACGCCGCCGACATCTTGGGACTGGCGTCGACTCGCAGGTACGCTCTATGACTGGTGTTGTACCTCTCCCAAGTAACACCGCTGACTGGCTGGGGTGTTGGATCGCCAGTCCTCGCGAAGTTGGCGTAGACTGCCATAACAAACAAACTGATGTTTTTGTCCACAACGTTATATTCGGAAAACCTTGGTAACAGTGGGATTCCGAAGTCGTAAGGTAGATCTTCCCCGTGGACAACACCCATCCACTCAGGGTAGAAACTGGCGTTATTTGAACGATGAGCGAACTCGTACATGTACACGGGAGCGTGTTGACTGTGAATGTCAGCGACCTCGTGACTTGGTGCGACAAACACCGAATCACCGATGATGTCCACCAGCTGGCTTCTCAGTGCGTATTTATCGCTATTGTCAGGCCATGGTGTGTACATGAACTCCAACGCGTCTGCGATGAGGTCGGCGGTATGATTCCTGAAGAACAGATGTGAACAATTTGTTATCCAATTATTGCATTCAGAACAATTCAAGACCAAATAGTCTCCTCTTAATGCTTCTGGTCGGTTTGAAACCTGACAACGTTATATGCGCATGCGACATTACACGTGCGACATGCAACATTACGCTTGCCACACGTCCCAGGCGTCATGTTGCATGTCAGAGATGTGATGTTGCATGTCACGGATGTGCTGTTACATGTCACAGATAAGATGTTGCTTGTCACGGATATGCTTTCCCTTGTCACAGATGTGATGTTGCATATGTCAGAGGTGTGATGTTGCATGTTACGGATGTAATGTTACATGTCACGGATGTGATGTTGCATGTCACGGATGGGATTTCTCTTGTTTCAGATGTGATGCTACATATGTCAGAGATGTGCTGGTACATGTCACAGATGTGATGTTACATGTCACGGATGCGATCTATCATGTCACGGATATGATATTTCATGTTACAGATGTGCTGTTACATGTCACAGATGTGATGTTACATGCCATAGATGTGATGTTGGATGTCACAGATGTGATCTATCCTGTCACGGATGTGATTTATCTTGTCACAGATGTGATGCTGCATGTCAGAGATGGGATGTTGCATGTCACAGATGTGATGTTGCATGTCTGGGACGTGATCTATCATGTCACGGATGTGATGTTACATGTCACAGACATGATGTTACATGTCACTGATATGCTGTTACATGTCACAGAGGTGATGTTACTTGTCAACAACAATAACAACAACAACAATCTTTATTCACTCTATTCAGGTACAAAAGAAAGGTAAGACGAAAAAGAAACTGTAGAAAACGTAATGATAGAGGTTACATAACTATATGTTCAATTTGAGTCAGTGTTCAACAGCCAAAGTAGCAAACCTTTCGAGTTGGCTGCTGCTTATTTACAAATAAAGAAAGGAAGGAACAAAGGAAACAAATAATAATGCACTTAACACGCATGCATAGAGTTTTAAACTTGATCAATATCTGTTACAGATGTGATGTTGCTTGTCACAGATGTGATCTGTCATGTCACGGATGTGATGTTTCATCTCACAGATGTGATGTTGCTTGTCAGAGATGTGATCTGTCATGTCACGGATGTGATGTTCCATCTCACAGATGTGATGTTGCTTGTCACAGATGTGATGTTGCTTGTCACAGATGGGATCTATCATGTCACGGATGTGATGTTACATGTCACAGATGTGATCTTACATGTCACAGATGTGATGTTGCAAGTCACAGATGTGATGTTACATGTCACAGATGCGGTGTTGCATTTCACAGACGCGACGTGATGTTGCATGTCACAGATGTGATGTTGCATGTCACAGATGGGATCTATCATGTCACTGATGTGATTTTGCACGTCTTAAAGGTGATGTTACATGTCACAGACGTGATGTTGCATGTTGCTGATGTGATTTTTCTTGTCACAGATGTGATTTTGCATGTCAAAGATGTGATGTTGCATGTCACGGATGTGACGTGATGTCGCATGTCACAGATGTGATGTTACATGTCACAGATGTAATGTCACAGGCCATTGTTGTAATGTTGCGTGTTACTCTGGTGAGTGTTTATGTCAAAGGTGACATTCAACATTTTATCAGTAACACGCATGGCATGCAGCCTTGTACCAATAACAAGCAACATGCGTGCAGAGAGTTTTGAACTTAATCAGAATCTTAAATTTGCAAACAAACCTTCACATGTAATATCCAACGTTATACGTTTAAGAATGTCTACCGGGAAAAAGCTTTAGCGGCTAAATAAAAATGACAACAAGATGTTAAACTTACTTTGAATTTCGAGCATACATGTAGGCAATCTTGGTCACAAATTCGTTAAAGAATGACGGACTCACTCTATTGTCCAGACTCTGTGTCATGCCAAAAGTCCACCTCGCAGTTAAACCAACGTAGAATCCACCTTCATGACTATTAAAACTGATCATTAATTTTACCTTCTTAAATTCTCCTTTTTCACGCAAATTCCGAGGCGCGTCAAAAAGAAAGACTTTGTCTACTACTGGGGTCCACATGAGAACATCGGTGAAGGGATATTTCACTTTTTCAGCCGCCTTCTGGATCTCCGAGCCTTTTTTCTCGAGCATGCAGGCGATCATTGCACTGTGGTCGCTCGTAGTGCAGTCCACGTTTCGAGCAAGCTCTTTAGCAAGCCGGAGGCCAAGGGAAGTAGGCTGAATGGCAAAGGAGCTTAAATCTACCCCACTCTCTGCAATGGCTTGTTGAAAGAGACCCTCAGATAGGGGCGACAACAGATGCAGGGTTACACTTGTTGCGCCAGCACTTTCTCCAAATATGGTCACCTTGTTGGGATCGCCGCCAAAATGTTCGATGTTCTCTTTGACCCACTTGAGTGCTTGGACTTGATCCAACAGTCCGAAATTCCCAGGGGCTGCAGAATCCCCGGTTGTCAGGAATCCAAAGGGACCGAGACGATACTGGATCACAACGACCACCACTCCTTGTAGGGCCAAAATATCGCTAGGAAATGTCACCGCTGCACCGTTTCTGTAAGCTCCCCCGTGAATATAAAACAACACCGGCAAACTGAGGCTGACGTTTGGAGTGTAGACGTCGAGATACAAACAATCCTCGCTGTATGAAAAATTTTGGGTGTACATTTCGTACCAATAGTCAAATTCTCCATTTTGCAAGCAAAGATTTCCATGCGTCTTCGCTTGGAGAACGTTTGGTTTCCACGCTAATGGCGGTTTTGGTGCTTTAAATCTGAGTTCTCCAACCGGCGGAGCGGCGAAAGGAACGCTAAGAAACTTGCTGACAGACTTGAACGGGAAAGATGTATTTGAGTAACCAGAGTAAGAAGCCACAAAACCTTCGATGTCTCCATAGGTTGTTGACACCGTTGATGACTTGACGAGGGGCAACAGTGTAGCAATTATGGAAAATGATGCTAGTAACATAGAAAACATGCCGGGTTTTCGAGGTGTTCAATATCTACGCGTTCTTCCAGTGATTCGAACCACTAAGGTTAAGGCTAATAAAACACCGGCTTGTCACGAAGGGTTATTAACTGATATACAGTGTTTATTTAGACTTAAATTTCAAGAGGTATGTACAGCTGTATGACGTAACGACATTGTTCTTTACCAATGTAATGTGCATTCTTACGCTTTCGGCACATTTGTATTCCAGATTTCAAAGGCAACCCATGTCACTCAGTGAGCAGAACTACTCAGTTAGGCTAATTAGATGTGTTTACGATGAAATTTAAATGACGCTCTATTTCATGCTGTCAGTCGACAGAGTCTGTAGTAAAATAGGGTTTGTTTTTGTGAAAGCTACTAATCGAAATAAAAAAACAGGGAGTTAAAGAAGCCTAAAACTGGACGAGTAATGTTTAACTGCTTTTTAGGCAGAAACATGGCACAAATACATTTAACTGCTCTTTTGATTCAGAAAGGTGGCGTGATTCATAGTAAACCCGTAGCATTAACCTGTCTTGATGTTAAAGGAGCTACGTCACGGTTTGCGCATCTTGAAAAATTTAGCCTAAATTTTTCAAGTTCGTCGTTTGTAATCTGTGTTAATCTTCTCCATTCCTAACCATCCTTGTTTCTTTATGGTTGATTATTATCTCTTTGGTGTTTTTCTATCTTAGTAAACAACTATTTAAAGATTTCCTTCCATTTAAAGGTAATTTTGTTCGTGACCAAAATAACTCAAAATACCGTGACTGAGATCCTTTAATT
>Ga0126339_10002103_pt1 | contig 14111 bp, 8 predicted proteins | sample OrbTmetagenome_2_FD_92532 | JGI IMG/M metagenome (GOLD analysis project Ga0126339, IMG submission 92532) | Coral microbial communities from Petempiche,Puerto Morelos, Mexico - Orbicella T R C metagenome | ecosystem: Host-associated > Invertebrates > Cnidaria > Coral | place: Petempiche,Puerto... | reverse complement strand
TTTTTTTTTTTTTTTTTTTTTTTTTTTCTTTTTTTTTTTTTTTTTGTTTTTCTTTTTTTTAAAATTCGGCCGCCCGGGTTTTTTTTTTTTTTTTTTTTTTTTTACTGCATTTAAGTCTTCACACTCCAACCCGTGGGCGTTTGGTGAGAGTTAAAGACAGTAATTCTGCGGTTATGTAGACATTTGGCCTTACGTTTCAAGTTTATGTTAAAAGAAGCAATCACTCTAAGATGATTGAACAAGATTATGAAGAAACTATGTGATTGTTCAGTTTTAGGCACCTTTCTGACAGGGCGACTCTTGCAGCCAGATTTCCAGTGATAGAGCTATTCAAGTATTTGAAATTCCAACTAGAATCAAGGAACAAAATTTGATTTAGCTATTAGCTATACTGCTTAGCGGTTTCCAAATAAAAATCCTGCAGTGCGATAAAACATGGTTCTTATGAATTAGCTTAAACGTTTCATCTGAGTTCTATGGGGTACAACAAAGGGCTGTTACTGAGCTCACGGAATCCCACTGCAGATCGCTTTTAATCTTGTTTCCTCTCTGGTTCAGTTATGGCAAATACTATTTCCAGCTCTGTTACGATTTATATTTTCATTCTGTCAGATATTTCCCCTCATATAAACCAATAGATGAGATAATTAAAGGCATCATATTTAAGCATGCAATATGGAATATTTACATTAACTTTGACATTTTTCACATCAACGAAAATCTATCATAGATCAATTCAACAACCTGTCCTTCATACGTGCCTGATCAATAGCCTAAAGTTTCATTTCTGCAATTTTCTCTTATAAAAGTCTCAAAATCAACACTTTGCAATATCTTGCTGAGCCGCTGTTTGAACAACTCCACGTCATGCCTGAAGATTAATAGGCTAATGCTAATTTGCTAGTTCTTATTACAGGAATTAAATCTGTTTCTTGAACAACAACAACTTCAGTACTTTTAATTTGTTTCTTATCCATAGCAAAGTGAGAGAAGTACACTCCTTGCTCCGTCTATTATCGTTTGAAATGGACATATACCTTCTCTGCGCCATGTTTTCCATTAACCATAGATCCAATTAACAAATGATGTAAATAATTAACAACAAGCTCCCTTTGATGTACTATAGTCAGTCATAGCGAACGGCATAGCAACTCTCTTGTTATTGTCCGGTGATTTGCAAATACATAAAACGTGACAGAGTGATCTACAGTTTTCCGTGATGTTTTTTACGAAAGACTATTCCTTCCGTCTGTTTACGATTATCCTTTGCGACGCTTTGTTAAGTTGTATCACAGATGCCAAACAAGGTTAGTAAATTCATTCCATGTGCCGGGTAAAATGTATATTCCCTGTAAAACTGCAAGCCGGTGTCAATATTGATAACAATTGCTGATTTTCTTTGCATTATTACTTTGCTTTTCCCCTTATAACAAAAAGTGAACTCTGGCTTCGTAAAATCGTTTGGTCAATAGCCTGAAAAAAGGAAATATGATCCATTTTTGAAATTGTAATTACATCATTACCTGAGAACGGATGCTACATTACCTTTGCAATTCATTACATCTAGTGATCACTTAATTTTCTTTGTGGAGTTAACCATGAAATTGAAAGCTGATTCTCTCCTTAATCCAGATTGAAAGAAACAACCAATTTCGCGGTTAGAGTATGATTTAAACAGAATGGTGGGGTGTGGGAACGTACATCTTTAATGTTTAGTTATCATTTCGTAGTATCGTACTTAGAAGGAGCTTATTTGATACAAACTTGGTCGACGGGAAGAAAACTGTTGTATTTTCCTTTCGAAGACCTTGAGTGACAAGCAACATCCAATTTTCCCAAAACTGCCAAAATCATCAATAAATTCGATCATTTTTAAAACTTTGAATATTAACACACGGTAGAATGAATTCGTGTAACCCGTTTTTTATATGCTAATAAGAATCACTAAATGATAATGAGAAAAACAATTAAAAAGGCACGCACCAAACTTAAAACCAATGGTACTTTCCATTCGGTGAAAAATTCCGATTTGAATTTCTGGAAATTTCCCTTGACGAATGGAAGAGAATTTTCTGGAATTTAGGAACACAAGACTAACAACCTCGCGAGGTGTATCCAAATTTTCCGGTATTTTCGGTTGAATGGTTCGCTCTGCTGAAATTCAATAATTTCCGCTTTTTCTGGAAAATTTAATTTCCCGGGAAATTTCCGTACCATTCGTCCCCATTTCCAAATTTTGGGAATTTAAGGTTGAATAGAAAAGGAAACTCTCCTAGCGCTTCAAATTCCTAATTGTGAACATTAACTCAAAATAACAAGTTTCCGATACTTGCATGTCGGCGTGCAAGTACCGGCGCGAGTGTTTCTCAGCCACAGGCGTCAGAAAGCCCGCCATATAATGTAACGTAACATCAAAAAATGGCAAGAATGTTCAAAAGTACTACGCGTATTTCGCGCACCTTCACTATTTTTTCCCTTGCAAAGAATATTCTGGTTCAGATTTTAAACAGTCCAGTATATTCCAACGGCAAAACGACCCTTTGCGTACCCAACCTGGTCATTAGAACATTATGCGCCTCATTAACATATAAGGAACGGGTTATACGAATTCACTCTAGTATGTATGGAACAACAAGTGAGTGAAGATTTTAGCTCCTTGATAATTATCCCGTATTGTAAAAAAATAAAATAAAATAAAATACAAAAAAATAAGTAATAAACTAGGAGAGTCTTGTTCACATCACATTGCAATACATTTTTGCATTATGTTAATATTAAAGACTATAGTTTTCGAAAAAAAGTGTGTTTATTACCCAGACCATACCTGTTTTGATCCATCATCCCCCATTCTCTTCCCCGAATTTTCTATAAAAAGTCTGTCAGGATTGGCACACAAACCTATTGACCAGTGCAAATATTTTTCAGGTCTGTGTCGATCTCTAAAGTTTACAACACCAGTGGAAGGCTATACCCTTGTTGGTCATGTGATAAAAAACCTCTCTATTGGAATGCACGCCTCCTGTGAGAACCTATGCACAATGGAAAGCCAGTGCGTCTCGATTAACATTGGCCCACCGATTAACGACAAAATGGTTTGTGAGCTCAGCAACTCTGATGATAAAAGGCATTCTGAAGATCTTAAAACAAAAGAGGGATTTATGTACAGGGCTACACAGGTGAGAAATTCAAACCTGGTACTTGGCTTTCTTTTAACAGCATCACCACCACCACCACCAACAACAACACCAAATGTGTCAATATGTGTTTGTGATCGGCTGTTTGTTTACCTCACCAGAACCCTTGTTACAGTGACCCTTGCACGCATAATGGCATATGTTTGAATGGTTTTACAAACAAGGGATATCTATGCGAATGTAACGTTGGTTATGCCGGAGAAAACTGCGAGAAAGGTAAAGGAAAGAAGCAGCAATGTGTAGCATAGATTCCAAGATCTTCTTTAAGTTGTTGTGATAGCAGCCCAAACAAACAGCCATAATGGTCAGAAGCCTACTCACAACAATCCCATTCTTAAGCTTCAATTCAATGGCAAAACATTGACATATCGGCGATAGTTCTGGGTTTGAAATATTTGCGTTATGCATGTTGTTTTCATCTGGTGGTGCTTCTCATTTTCTGAAGTAGCTGAAAGTCAGATTACAGGTGTTTACGGTTTATTTTATACTAAAATAATTTTTTGACTACAAATCTATTTTTAGCTGTTAATAATTGCGTGGATGCGTTTCCAAGAGCTGGAATTGTCGAGATTCTTAACCGCGGCCTGGATCCATTTCCTGTTTACTGCGATCAAACAAACGACGAAGGAGGTGATTAAGTTTATTCCTTTTTAATCGTGGGTCAGTGTTTCTTACTTTATTGTTGTTGTTGTTGTTTATTCAGTCCAAATTAAGGACATGGAAGAGAAACGGCAAGTGGCAAACGTTTCCGTCTATGTATGATTAATAATATTTAACTTACCTTTCGTCCCGCTACGCTGTGTTACTATTTACGATGTGTGTTATGTTATAATTAATTGCTATGCGGTGTTTTGACGAGTGATGTGCTCTGTTGTGTTGTGCTGTTCTATGCTTAACAAGCTCGGTTAAAACAGTCTGAGTACATAGACAGAAAAAGATGTGGAATGAGAAAAGCTTTCCACTTCTTTGGGTTAAAGATAATAGGTTACAATTATTGGTTCTTTAAACACCAATTATAACCCGTATGCGATGTACCCTTTCCATTTGGTGGCATTCTTATAAAACTTTATAATTAAATGAGAGGAATTTGTACATGTGAACAATTTTATTGTGTTTGTGAAGGTTGGACAATGATATTCAAGGCAGTGAGCGGCGTTTCTTCACCAGAAGTGGGTCATTTGTGGAATTCACCCTTGACACTGTCAGAGAATGTTAGTAGTGCCCTTGATATAACTACAACGTATCTGGGACACTACAAGAACCGAATTGTTCTGAACTGGACAACATTTAATCCTCAGGAGGTAAACGTAAGGCTAGCTTATCAAACGGAGCTGTGATAAATCGTAGAACAACTTGAATGTCTCTTGAGCTTTACATAATTATGTTCCTGTTATATCGGTCGATAGCAACTGACATTACTAGTTTCTGTGAGTAACTTAATGATCCTGGTCCTCGAGTCTTCTTTCGATAATAAGCAAGGTTGACGAAACGAGGAACACTCGAGAGTTAAGTTACAGAATTAAATTTGGTCTTTAAAAAACAATGAACGTGACCAAAGATAACTTAAGTTCGATATTTTCTTAACATATTCCGAACTTTCCAGGGTCGTCCCCCCCGCCCCGACTGCTGTTCTGTTGCCCCTAAGACTTGCAAGATAGGGGGAAGGGGGGGGGGGGGGAGGAAGTTGCTCATTCATCCTATACCAAGACTTTGACGCGTTTGCTGTGTCAACGTTATTTTTTGACATTGCCATACCAACCGCATACAATTTTTCTGGTATACATTGTATAGTTTAAGCCGAAATTCTGCCTTTTTGGATAGAATATAATTCTTCTTTCTTCCAGTGTTCTTGAGCAACATTGCGGAGTAACCTTTTACATTCTGTTATCAGTTTTGGTTAATTCCAATTCACGTATTTCCAAGGTTTTTGAGAAATTAGTGAAATCCAAGACGACCGATCCAAGATGGCGGACTTACTGACATTATGTGACGATAGACAAAGTCATTACCAGCAAAACATATATCCCCTTAATTGTAGATGACGCCGAAGGATATCTGTTTACCACGAAAACCCAGAGAGGTGGTTCCAATCACCCCTTTGTTTCGCGAATGATGTCATTACATTGTGATTTTAGGTTCGTTTAGTGTTGTACGAGAAAGGAAATGAAGTTGTCTCTCTTAAGCTCAATGCTACTGGCACAAACAGGTTAGACTGGTTTTCGCAGGCAAACCTTATTTCGTCTCCATGGAATGACCTCACTACCGCCGCAAACTTACTGTTTTTTGACATGAATGGAGGGTGGAATCGCTCCTTCGAGATTACCAAGTCCTATGGAGGTTGTAATGCTGATGTTGGTTGGTTAGTTATTACCGCTGCTTCTTGCCCTTGGGAAACTCGTGTCGCCATACCAAGTATTCAATACAGCAAGCTGGGAAATGCTGTATTTTGGGAGAATTCTGGTAAGTGCAAGGTCTCGTAGTTAACTATTTCTAGTAATGCATGTGACTCTCAGTAGATTCATTACAATTTACTTACAATTTAGTCCTACATTCTACATTGCACACGCGTGCGAGTACAAAGTATCACAGCAGAATGAAGGAAAAGCACAGTTTCGGGCCGAGGAAGCGTTGAAGAAGAACTGATTATTTTGTAACAGTTCATATTTTTTAACTTATTTAGTTTCTTAAACTAAGCACTATTGATGCAGGGAGTTATAACGTCCTCTCCAGAGGCTAATCGCCTCACGAGGTAACAACCCTCTGTTGAAAGTTAACACAAGAACGATGCGGCTAGGAGGAGCATTTTACATTGGAAGGCACATAACTGGCCAAATGTCAGCAGATCTAGGATAGGGCCACACAGCAAAATAAAGTGGAACCTCTTTCCAACGACTGCCTTGGGGACAGTTGTTCTGAAATGACCTTTTCCGGATACTTTTTCTTTCGGGGTCAACAAAAACCTCCGATTACAAAATCACGCCGAACCCACACGGTCGCTGTGAAGAGGTGGCCATTAATTGTTATGAGGTTAAAATAAGAGGAAATCTTTAAATAGATTGCAAAGAGGTATGACTGTACGTTTTTGTGAGACTGGCTCGTGGGAGGATATAAAATTTTCAAATAGATTTATTAATATTACTGTGATAAAGTCCGAGAGTGAACTTATCAAATGCAAATTTCGTTCATTTCGCGCGCCCCCTGTAAATAGAACGAGATACCAGAATACCAGGCATTGTTCATTAATCTGCAAAAATTAAATAATTTGTTTTAGACCATGATTGAGGTAGTTCAAAGTTAGGTTGTTCTGACTAACGATCCATAAAGTAACCATTTTATACCGTACCGAACTCCAGTTTAAGAAGTCAAGAGCCAGTGATGCATTTATTTTTGTTTGATATTTTAATTTTCCAGGCGATGTTGGTATCGCTGACGTACTAGCCGTTTTTGCCAGATGAAGGCACCAAGAAGGCACATCATCGGTCATTATATCTTATCAAGCACTGTATCAGTTATTTGTGTGCTGATGAGGAGTTCTCTTATATTGGTCAGACCAACAGACGGATAACATGACAATTGCCCATTGCCAAGTTAATTTAATTAAACCTTTAGTCAATTAATATACTCTTTTTCTATATATTATAATAAAATATATTATAAGGCTGAAATCTGCGAAATGTTAAAACCATTTTAAGAATAAACTCAGCTGGGATTTTGAAAAGTATACAATGATTTTTTTTTTTAGAAAGACCTTATTGCATGTAGTCTTAACGCCATCAATGTCATGAAAGGACAGATAATCTGACGTTTCATCGCTTTGTGTCCCTTTCTTTAACTTATCTAAGAACTTTCACAAGAAGAATTTCAGCCTAAAATCGGCAGAAGAATAAGAATATTCAGCCTGGGCTGAAAAAACAAACAAACAAATAAACAAACAGACAAACAAACAAACAAAAATAAAACAATTGAATACTTTTACTAAATAAACAGAGTCTAAAACATCTATACTAAAAGGTATATGTTACATTCATTATGAGAGCAGCTATGGTTACTCTTTACCTTTCGAGGTGTCTTACGTACAAGCGATGCAGCGCATCCGGTTTAAACTGTAGATACCTACAACCCGTATCAAATTAAAGCTTATAGAGCTGGCTATCAATCTATACAAAGTATTTTGAAATGAAAGGAATTATCATATTGTTAACGACCTCTAAAAAAAGCGTGTCTGAGACTTGCTATATTAATTTTCAGTGAAAAGTTACAAAAAAAGTTTTGAAATTGGATTCAAAAAATAGGGAATGACCGTAAAAAAATCGCTATCGGAGATTAAATACTTGGAAATAAACAATTCGCAGAGAGATTTTTGTTGCTTATGTGTCAAAATAGCTCCCGTCAAAATTTGAGGGCAAACGAACAAATTACCTTTTGCTCGGAGCTTTCAAAAAGGGACCCAAAAGATGATTGGAACTATCATGTTTAGAGGTCGTGAAAAATTCGACTATTCATTTTATTTCAAAATTGTTGGTATCCTGTGATAGCTGCTTTAGAAGCTTTAATATCGATATCTACAGTTCAAACGCTGCATTGCTAAGTGCAAATATAAGTGTCTGTTATTGAAAGCTTTGCAGCCGTTATTAATTTTACCATTTTGGCATTGTGTAATTAACGGTTGATAGTTTACGTTGAGATCGAAAGTGAAAGACTGCTTCTTTATTTTTTTTCCTTTGGGTTGCAAGGAGGTCTGAATCAAGGGTCTTCCTAAATACATATGAACCAAAACCGCGCTACAGAACACTGTGGACAAGTTTAAAATGGACTAGTTCAACCAAATGTATCGCTTATAAAATTAGCGTTCTCTTCTAGAGGAATTTTTTTTTGGTGTTATTTATAAACGTTTCAGCTGACTTTTGCGTTCTCAACGGATTGACAATAACAATTAATTGGATAGCACAAATATATTATTGGAGAACGCTTACATCTAAGTCACTATTTTGCATGAGCACGATCTTCGTGTCGTTCACCTATTTATCATTATGCAACATTATTATCAATACGCGCGGCCAAATGAGCAATAAGTGCAAAAATATAAAAATACTAAAAATCTACTTACAGCACGGTAGCTTTTTGAATACTATTTAGAAATCTCACTTTAATTAATTTCTCGGGATTAAATTCCCAAGCATCCTCCAGAAGGTTAATGTCAAACCTTGTAAGTGTGCTTAATGCGTGTTTTGTTGTGTTTTCAACTAACGCAAAACTTCTATTCTAATTGAAATATGGAAAACCTCACGTTCAGTTTTCTCTCGCAGGGTCAGCTTGAGAGCTTAATTCTCGATGCGTTTTTCTTACTTTTATTCAAAACATTACCATGCTATGAGGTTTTTTTGGTAACTTTAATTTTGCCATTATTGCTAGAATGTTTACGTGTAAACAAACCATCAGCGAATGTATACTACCATTACTTCTGCAACTCCAACATCAGCTAGAAAAGGAAGAAAAAGTAAAATTATCTTAGCTATTTTTCATATTAGCTCTTTTCACTGACAGAAGTCAGGTACCTGGGTCAACTTTAACCGTTGACAACTTTTTACAGTATTCAAGAGAAAGCTGCTAGACTTTGCGACATTATATCAAAATATTACCATAGACGAAGACCAATTTGACGTTATATTTCATTGTACTCGGAAGTTGATGCTAGACTTACAGAGTGAAATTGATGCATGACCTGAGAAATGTTTCCTTAGGTCTTGAATTTTTGGCTTTTAGAAAATAACGTTCACGAAGTAATTTTTACATTTTTAGGACATTAAAGTATTGTATTATTGATTTTGCCTAATTTTTTTTCTTCATTTTTCCTTTCTGACGTTTGGAAAAGATCAAGAAATCCAAGATGACGGATCCAGCATGGCTGTTGTTTTTATTCGTGACGTAATTATCGAGTGATAGAACGCCATAGTCGTATATTGCTCACCTCAAAAGAAATTTAAGTTCTGGACTTACTATAATTTGACCAATACCCATACCCTTCAAGTTTCTTTAACGTTGAACAAAAATATTTTGAATTAACGGAAGGAGTCATGGAAGATAAAAAGACCGGTCCAATGAGTTAAAAGTCTGATCAGTACTTCTTTTATAGCAGCATGGAATCTCATCATGTTTCGCATGGTTGGCATCTTGTACGTACTTCGACAAAGCACGTACTGATGCTCGGAAATAATTATCTAGAACTTTTTCAGTCGATTGTATCTTTCCTTTTGTATTCAACGTTGCGAACCTTTTTCATACCATATTGATTCCAGTTGACAAAGGTATCCAGTTTGCTGTACTGATAAAATACTAGCTTGAGGAAGACGAGTTTCCCAAGGGCAGTTGCCTTTCGGGATCAAAAACCAACCATAGTCTGTCGAACACCCTGTGTAACGGCCGCTGATCTCAAAGATACGGTCAGCACCATTGATGCTAAAGGCCTGTAAGTTTGTTGCAGTTTTTAAATCCGTCCATGGTGATTGAACAAGCTTTTCTTGTGAAAACCAGCTCAATTTGTCTGTCCCTACAGCGTTGAACTTGAGAGAGGCGACTTCCGTTCCACCACTGTACAGCACAACCTTGGCCTACAAATATATAATCACTTATAACAATTTGTGTAATTTAATTATCAGTTACACAACATGTATTAACCAGACTAAATATGTCCGCCTCTCGTAAGACTTTGCGAGTGTAAGGTACCTTAAACCTGGCAGGTGTGAAAAAAAACAAAAACCAAAAAAAAAAAAAAAAAACATGAAGCCAATCACAGTCGAAGTCACGACGACACCAGAAAAACCCTCAGTTTAGTCGATTTCATGTAAGGTAAAGTCTGCATATGAGCCAAGTGGCTCATCATGCCGAGGCTTTTCCCGGTTTCAGTGGCATGATGCGACTAGGGGAATTTCTTTTCTATTTTGACTTCAAACGCCTTACTTTTCATCGTGCCCTTTGTATTACTTGATCATTAGTTTGATTCAAAAGTGCACTGTCTTGCTAATCAAATACTTTGCATCAGAAATAGAAATGTTTTGATTACGCTATTCATTTCTACTTACTTCTTGAGGGTTAAAAGTTTGCCAGTTTTGTACAAAGCGGTTTTTGTAGTGTCCTTGGTGGGCTGAAGTTGTGTCTAGTGCTGCGTCAATGTCTTCAGTCAGAGTGTCGGATGAAGACCACAACTGGTCAATAAGGTGTGAAGTTACTCCTCCAACAACTTTGAATATCATTGTCCAACCTTAACAACAGGAAAAAATAGCATACGCAAATAAATATTTACCTTAAAGAAGAGGAAATTGGCTGTGTATAGCCCGTATTACACAAGGATGTTGGATGCATCGATGACGAAACCACATCCACTCGTAACGTGAGACCCCCCTTATGACAATCATGGGAATCGGATGGATTTCGTATGACCTACTCAAGTAGCATGAAGTATAAAATAAAATTTTCTGGATTAAATTGCTGTTAAGATTGATGTAAATATATGATGTACATGTAGTGCTGAAAAGTGAATTCCGATGATACCGAAATCGATTGTGGTTTAACTTTCTTCTTCTGATCGAATACTACCTTGTCAAATGCTTTTAATGATTGCGATTAATGAGGCTAATCAGGGAACTGAAAGCGCAATTATTAGGAGTTAACAATAAAACATATAAGATACCTCCCCCGTCAGTTAACTGATCACAGTAGACAGGAAATGGCTGAAAACCGTGATTAAAAACTGTGTAAATCCCAGTTGTCTTAGGAGCCTCAGAACAGTCATTAATACCTGAAAAAATAAATTTTAGCAAAATTACATTGACAAACGTAAACGTTTATATGTTAGAAAAGCTTAACCTCCTCGCTATTGTTAAGGGTAGTGTTTATGTAGCTACCATGGCTGGATGGAATGTTGGCCAATCGCATTAAGCCCAATATCATTTTGTTTTCTTTTTTATGCCGACCTATTCTTTCAGGCTAGGAAGGTTCTGTTCATAAAAAGAGATGCTTGAGTTAATGTCATTTTCCTTACCTAATTGACATTTATTTCCATAGTAACCTTGAAAACAAACACATCGGTATCCTCGTTCACCAAACCCTGTTTGACATTCCGAGTGACTCGGGCAAGGGCTGCTTAGACAGGAATTCTGAAATAGATTTTAATTAATAAGGTGTAACCGCGATTATTGAGAGGTTAATTCCTAAACGATCATGTTTAGATCGACTAAGTTTGTATACAGGTTTTCTCTGCTTCTGTAAATCGTGATCTTGATCTTAGAGGGCCACCGTTCATCAGTGTCTACTGTCTCTCTTGGTCTAAAGTGGCTCGATAGGCTCAAAGGTTTGTTTAAATATGGTGAAGGAATATTAATTGCGTGTGATTGTACTCATGAGGAGAAAATAATTTTTTAAGGTTTTACTTAAAATGGTTGCTATGGCAACCAGCCACACCCTTTTATGGTTTTAATTTATAGTATTGACGCCAACAGGTCCTGCTCTTTTACAAAACAAGATTTAACTTTCCAGCAAGCTTATCTTGTAAGTTTTTTTTTCGTTCTGTGCAATTAACCAAAGTTGTGACAGCTAACTCTTGTTTTCAGTGCTTGTTATAGGCTTCGTTTGTAAAAACCTTATTTGCACCAAACCCAGTGGACAAATTATCTAGTGTACGTGACAGATCTTAAAATGTTACGATTTTTCTTGGTTGATTGCATCACGATACTATTAGTCGTTGAGTGCTCCAAATTTCAGGAATTTATCTTAAATGCTTTCCATAGTGGAAATTTTGCCGTGATATCAGTTGGTACAAATGTAGACGTTTCTGAAAAGTGCACTTAAAGTTAAACGATGTATTAAGTATTTAACAAGCCAGTAAGTAGGGGTGGAGAGGGAGGGATGGGGGAAGGGGTGGCGTTTGCAGGTTGCTTATCGGGGGAGGGTAATGGTTGTTGTGTTTTGTAAAAAGGTTCCCGCAGTTGTAGGAAATATTACATTTTGTAAGGGAAATGAATGACCCTGTGATGGTGATTCAGGCAACGCTTGTCACAAGTTGTTGTGCATGTCTTAATAGCTTTTATACAAACTTTCGTTCTTATTTGTTCAAACTGATCTATATTTGTGGTCACTTTCTGACTGTAAAAAACCGTCGCTATGGCCGTTGGTACGCGAGAAAAAAAAATAATACCATCATTAACTTAATTTCCTTAAATTTTACACTCATCTAGAGGCAAATTCAGCAAGATCGTTTCGAAAAACTTTTTGCAAGTGTTCAAGGGCTTTAATTCTTACATACCTTTTTTTTTTTTTTTTTAAACTGCGTGTATCCAGGCAGTCGTTATCCTGAGAAGCACTAGCTATATTGCAAGTGAGCTAAATGTTATGCATTTGAAGTTGTACGAAATTCAATCGAATCGATGTGCTTAAGCTCTTCTGCTTTTGATTTCATTTCTTGGAATCGATTAATAGCTTATTACTCGTTCTGTAAATTCCATGTGTTGTACACATGCAAAGTTGACGCATGCGCTTTAGAGACCAAACAGCGATTTGTGACTGAACTAGGAAACCAAAAAAAACGAAAAAAACAAAAAAACGGAGCCGAAATTTAAACCCAGGCCTCACTGCCTGGGTAAAAAGATCTTTTTTTCTGAACGTTGTCATTTTTCAGCCTATCGAGCTACCTTAATAAATTAAACATTATAAATAATTATTTTGAAGATGTTATTGAACATAGCTATGCAAGGCCCAGAATCTTTTACGCTATTATATGTCACCGTCTTAAACTAAAGTTGGTTTGAGTAATTGATCTAACGATCGTTCGACGGATTGATTGATATTGATTTAAAGTTCTCACTCTTACCAACACGTCTCGGTAAGTATAACCCTCTTTCGTTACAAAATCGTCAGTTGAGACTTGCAAATAAGTGCGGTTGTTCAAATCGCACCATGGTTTCTCACTTTGCTTTGGGCCGTAGTTGTAAGACACACAGTCTGGTTCTTTGTAGCAGCTTATTTCACACAAGTCTTGGCTGGGAAGTTTCACGCTCCTGATCACGTGATGTATAAGAACCTTATCCGTGGTTTGCGCGTTGAATTTAATTTTCCTGCAGTCCTGATCATCGGAATGGACTATGTTGAATTTAAAAACAACAGCAACAACAACAACAACAATAAGACAGTAAAATAGCATTGGTGAGTCACTGTGACGACACGAATCTCATTAACGTAAACTACTAAAGCAGTAAACATAGCTATGATTGTTCTTGGAGGCACAATGTTCTCCTCAATATTTAAAGTTGTAAACAGTAAGGCAGTTCTAGAAACTGGCGCATTCTTAAATTAAACTCCTCTAGATTTACAACGGTTAGCGATCTGTATTTGCTGTCTAAAGGAAGTCTGCCCGAGGACATTATTAAGTCCAATGAAGGGCTAAGTCTAACGATTTGCTAGTAAGCGTCGTCCATTATCGTACGTGAGGCGGGCCTAAGGAGATGTGTAAACTGTGCGGGTCACATTTAGTCCCCTAACAGTAGGCCGTTTGCCCTGTGGCGATAATGTTGTACTTGCTTTAGACGGCAAAACTCTTTAGCCACATCAATCTAGGGCTTAGACGTGCAATGGACTAGACATCTCTAGCTGCTGGTGTCGTCATTTGTCCTGAACTTTGATGTAGCTAAAGACTTAGAAAAAAAATTGTTGAAATCTGGATGTGCCATTCCGCGCTCTACAAAATTGAAGTACATCCAGGACATTGCTATTTGCGAGCAAAACATGGCCACGAGGAGAGAGAATAACATGAGTTCAAGCGCTGATCGTGAGTAGAATTTCCTTGTTTTATCAATTTTAGGCGTTCTCGGCTTAGCTAAGTATCAGAACTGTCTGTGATTCGCTAGCGCGGAAGAAATTTATTTGCGT
>Ga0126339_10002102_pt1 | contig 14111 bp, 7 predicted proteins | sample OrbTmetagenome_2_FD_92532 | JGI IMG/M metagenome (GOLD analysis project Ga0126339, IMG submission 92532) | Coral microbial communities from Petempiche,Puerto Morelos, Mexico - Orbicella T R C metagenome | ecosystem: Host-associated > Invertebrates > Cnidaria > Coral | place: Petempiche,Puerto... | reverse complement strand
TAAAATCTCCACAAAGGGGGTTAAAGCCGTTTTGAATCTGAATTATATAATTGGTGGGGGAAAAATTGCCTTATTTTCCCCCCCCCCCCCCCCAAGAAGACGATTAATGCGCTTAATTAATTGGAACGTATTGTACTTCTAGGTAAATAAGGAAACGTCAAACGAACTTCACAACTCAATGCGCCTGAAAAACAAAATAAAAGAAACGTATTAATCGTCTATTTAAAGTAAATAATATTAATGAATAAGTAACTTTATTTTAGTGTCAAACGTATTTAGCCCTGTTGTGCCAATTGCTGACGCTGTAAATAAATGAAAAATATCGCAAATGGAACATAAACTATTTTAAGAATCCCAACTGGTGAGAGGCTGGCTATTTACGCTACGCGGTCGAGGAGGTGAATTTGAGGCTATCGAGAAATAATCCAGATAGCGGTAGCTATAAGGTGGCCGGAAGGATTTGAACCAGGAACGTCCAAATTTCAAATCAAGCGCCCTAAACTACTCGGGCAGGCCGCCTCCGCAACAGCTCATATAAGGTATAAGGTAAAGGGAAAATCCTCTCTTGATCTAGGCAAATAGGAGACACATGCGAGGTTGCCTATTTACCGAGTTAGGATTCGAGTTAGATTTCGAGTTGGATTTCGAGTTGGATTTTCGAGTTGGATTTTCGAGTTGGATATTTTGGGGGGATTTTTTTGGCGGGATTTCCAATAAATTTTTAGTGGTTTGATGATTTAACTGGTTGACAGGCTAAACACGACTCCTATTGGTCAAGATAGAGCTAGCCAATGGCGTAATGTACTTTTCGATCCTTATTTGTTTGAAGCTCGACCTCGTTATTATTATTATTTTTTTAACGGCATTTTCCCTAGATTTCTAGGCACTCGATGACTAATCAGTGACATCAGTGTAAAATGGGTTTGACAAGCCTACACGACTCCTGCGGTTAGTGACATTTGTACATTTGCCGTTCTCTGTTCGGTCAATCGCCTTTTTTTTTTGCTTCACTCGTGTTTATGAAGGGCACTTCATGTTGTGTTATAAGGAGGAATTTTAATTTTTTCGAAGGGCAAAATATGAATTTTGCTTACTTGCATTCTATATTGTGACGCCGGGCCGGGTGTGATTAAAACTGTTTGCAAGTACAGTGGAACCTCGATTCAACGAACCTCTATTTAACGAAGCCTCGATATAACGAACGATATTCTACGTTCCGGCCAAAGTTACAGGAAAATGTATGGAATAGAACCTCGATATAACGAATTCTCCGATATAACGAACATAATCCGGAAGCCCAAACGTAAAATCTACCTAGATATAACGAATTACAATGTCAACACGCGACAGAAGATAAACGCTGAACAGATCAACAGTCAACAAATCCTTGTAATCCTGATGGTAAGGAGACAGCAAACTTTCAGTCAACGGCTTATTATATGTATAGTATGGCAGTATAGTATTTCGACATCAATTAACTTCTGCTCTATCTTTTTTGAAGTCCGGAAATGTTGGTTAGTGCAACATAACAACACTAAAGCCCGTTTCCTTGTTTACATAGACAATCTTCTGTATAACCTCTATGTTGCAACATTTTTAAATCCCTACTCAGAAAGTGTCGTTCTTTTGTAAACAAAAGCTACGTGTCTCCTCAAAAGTGAAAATAATTGATACTGAAAGCCACCATGCTTAATAAATTGCATCTCAAAACGCGGCACTTCTGGGTGACTAAAATTGCATTGAATTGCGTGACAGAAGCCGCTTGTGTTACAAATCAATTATTAACTATGACCTCGATATAACGAACATTTTGGTCGTTTCCGCTCAAATTCTTTATATCGATATAACGAACCCTCGATTTAACGAACAAATTTGGCCGGTCCCAGCGACTTCGTTAAATCGAGGTTCCACTGTGTATAGTGGGTAGATTCTTATCACGGAATTATATTATTTGTCCTTGTACGTTTTTCTTCTGAGACGCTGTAGCTTTACTTCGTGAAAGCTATACGTTTCTCCAGAAACATTCTTTTGTTTCTTGCAGCTATCTGATCAAAGCTTATGTTTCTCGAGCTCGATGTATAGGTTTATTCCTCCTTTTGGTCGTTCTGGTACCACGTGATTCAAATGTAGCTGTTTACACGCAATAAAAAGGCTTTGTTGGCTGTATTGGACTGGAAATCTACGAGACGGTTTACGGAGAAACTCGCCGATTCGTTGCAGCTGGATTACTAGTTTAAAAAAAAACCTACTCTACATCCTTACTCGAAAATCCAACTCGAAATCCTAACTCGAAATCCTAACTCGGAAGTTAGTTTGTCTCGACACATGCATAGCACAGACGAACTGGTCTGCACTGTGAATCCTCTCGAATAAAATTTGAAATCAAGTAGCTTCAAGTGGTCGTGACCGACCGGCCCTCTCTCACAATAGCTTTGTTTTGCTGACACACCAGATTTGATGCGTTTCTTATGTAGACGCACTTGATGTTTGACGGATAGAACGACTGAGACACCGTCTTCCTCGTTAAACAAGACCTTAGAACCGGCCCACTGCCAGAGCAGTGCGTAGACTTTACTGTTGCACTGTTCCTCCGCTCCTCTCAGTTTTCTCGATCAAATCCGATCTCCGGCAAAATAAGTAGAATTTTCCAGCGTTGTCGCTTGATTCAAGCTGTTTTCCTGTACTGATGTAGACGCCTTACATAGCCTCCAAAAAGAGAAAAGGAACACTAACAGAAAAATGTTGACCTTAAAAACACCACAATATTTAAACAACTGTGTCATGTGCTCTCGGATTTGCAGCAGTATGTGGTCGTATGTTGCTAAATGGCCGATGGGAACAAATACCTGCCCGGTCAAACAACAACTTCAGCTTTCGCTTTGATCGTAATAAGTTTTGGAAAACGAAATATTCCGTCCGAAAGGAAGGCGAACATTTCAGCTTTCGAGAGGACATTTCAAGGCGCTGTTAGCCAGAGGAACAGGCGCTGGAAGGCTCCGTTTTGTTCAGGTGAGTACAATTTTCATAGCTCAGTAATATTTTCGCTTTTGACCGCTACCCTAGCTCAGCTGGGGGTCTAGTTAATAATGTTATGTTTAACAAGCTTTGCGATGGAAGTCGGAACATCTATTTATTTTACCTGAAACTGATTTTTTTTTCTGGAATCAAAGAACAGAGGTCTGAAACTTAATTTCACTTAGTTTTGAAATAGTCCGAGTGAGTTATTTGTGTCTTTATAATTACGCAAGAATCGAAAATGCGATTACTGACCTAGATAAAGCGCAAATAACTCAGCATGGTCTCCAGGGTTTTTCAGCTAAAAATATTCTGATGATGAGTCAAGTCAGTCAAGGGAGGCAACCTTTCTTGCCATATTTTGTAGACGTGGGTCTGTTGCATCAATAAGTCGTCGTCTTTTAAACCTTAACCCGTATAATTCTAAACGACGCGTTTGAAGCCATTGTACAATTGTACAAAATCTAAAACGAAGAGCTATAAAGCGCAGAATTCGATGGTAAATGGAGCAAAAATTTCAAACTTCTAATATATAGAGTTTTTATGGTCATTTTTTTTTTTTATCGCAAAACGTACTACGACGGCACCGAAAGCTCTGAACGTCCAAGATCGCCAAATCCACCAAAGCTGTAGCACTGGCACATTTATTACTTTACTCGTGCGTTTGATCGATGCTTGACGTGAATTGAATTGCGTGCACGAAAACAACAAACACTAACATTAAGAGTCAAATTAAAGTTGTTTGATTTGTCAGACGTCATGTCAGATGTTCTTTGGCGTAACGAATGTAAATTTACTCACGATTGATGTTACAGTTGGCATCACGTTGCGTTTGACTGGGTTTTTCTGAAAAATGACCGTGTGGCTAGAATTCACATTTTTCAATGAACTGTCTCTTAATGACTTCAATGCGACAGATCTATTGGTGCACATAACGCACGCATGCTTTTCTGTGACGGTAAGGTATTAAAATTAGCACGAAGGGCTGATCCCTTTGTTTGCCTAGTTATGACTTGGGGTTGTGAACACGAACTTGTTCTCAGACGGCTGACAATTTTGAAACTGCACTACATTCGCATCGGTAAGGCGAGACCATGGAAATTTAAAACAAGAAAATGTTTTCTAAGCGTTCTTGTTCTCTCAGACATCCAAACATGAACAAGTAAAGCGTTTTAATTAAAGAAAATAAGAATATAAGCCCACTATTATGAAATTTATGAATATTTCATTCCTTTGTGTAGCTTTCAAAACTGAGCAGTGAAGTGTTTCAAATGAGATATGCGTAATATGGCGTGATTCTGAAGTGGCCCATTTTTGTTCACTGCGCAAGAATTTAGAAGCACAAAAGTTTAAAAACCGTCTGCTCATCAAGATCTCTCAAGGCTGAAACCGTGAAACAGACGTCTTAACAATGCATTTATCAAGAGTTGTCCTGGCTATTTCTTGCGTTTTACTGCAGTTCATTCCTGAAGTTTCGTGCGGTAAGTTCAGTTAGCAATTGATTCGTGTTAAGACTTACATCTTCTGAAGTACACCTACTTGGCGTTTTGTAATCGTCTCCCGCATATTCGCTTTGCATGCAAATTATGCTTGTTGTTGAATAACTTCTCTTGTAACTCCGAAACAACGAAAAAGTTTACCAAGTTATTTGGCAACAAAGTGTATAAAGTTCTTGAGCATTAATTTCTCAGTATTCGCTGAACACTTAATGTGTCAAATCGTATCCATGTTTTGAAAGTCTTCTGAACGTTGTTAACAATACAAAGGACCTTTGTTAAAGTGAGTACATAAATAACGGCGGAAAAATTTATAATTGGCTTGGAATGGCATGTTGACTTCAGTGTTGTGAAAAGTGTTCTTCCACTAGAAAGAACGAGCATTTCGTTCACTTCATCTTGATCCAAGCTGTCGTGGGCCATCAGTTTTAACTATACTGTATGATTTCCGCGTATTCGTTTAAGCTTGACATATAATCTTTAGAGGAGCGAAAGAATTTGCTGACTTTTATGAGGCCATAAATTGCCAAACAACCACATCTTACCAGTCGTACCTAGAATTGAATTGAAGGGTTATTTATCTAGCACTGTTGTCTCGACTTCGTATATTTAAATATAGTCGGGTAATAAAATTTCCATGTACCTTTATGACGATAAAGCTGATCACAACAGCTAAGACTACGTTTTTCATTTTTTTCTGATTGTAAATGGCCTTACAAAAGATATACTACAGCTTTGGAAGAATCTAAAGGCCTTTAATTTACTGGCTTGAAACTTGAAAAGAAACTTAAACATTCGATCTGAATGGAAATCCGTCTGAATTAGCAAACAAAAGGATCTCTGAGCGTTACAAAACATACATCAAACAACCAGACCGCAATTGAGCAAGATTACCTGAAAAACTGGCAAATTAAACAACTTTTATTACGTATAAAAGCTACCAACCTTGGTTAAGTTATTGTTTTAAAGTAATAACAGAAACATTTATTTCAGATGGAGATCTCGGCACTGCTGATTACATTGCTATCGCTGTGTCCTTGGGCATAACAGTGTTCATTTTGGCTGCAGTAGTGTTCTTCTTGTGGCGTGCCCGAAATAGGTCCGAAATGGGTACAAACAACACGAGCGGACGAGTAAGTATTAAGTTTTCTAAAGCCACTTTTAATGTTGGAGCTGAAAAAAAAGTAAAATGGGATATTAGTTAACATGATAGTTCTGTAATTTTGTTCTTCCAATCCGAATGAAGAGTATTAACATAAGGTCCGTGCCGTGATATAGTTGATATGAGAAGAAATGTTACTTTTGATTTATGAATTTGATTTAACATGATATTTTATTTTATGCCATGATTTTAATGTCAAAATAAACGTATTGTTTCGTCTTGGGATATGCAGTAATCCCATAAATGATACTTTCTTTTATTACTACGTCAAAATGCAGGCTAAGACAATATAGGTCTGTATCATCTTGGGAAAAAAAACCGATACAACTTTGAAGTTATAAATTATGCTAGGTACGATTACGCGAAAGCATTAATTGAACACAATCTCTCTTCAGAACAATCCCGCTGTTACTGGAGACAACGAGGGTGAAGTGCGTGGAATAAGCCTGTCAAAAATATGAAACCGTGAACGCTTGTAGAACGCTGCAAGACTGAAGGTTTTTTGAAGCACAGCATTCCTTACTACTTTTACTAGCTTACTTGATTATAGCAAGTGTGCTATGGATACTTTGTCAAGATTCCTTAGTTTAACTACAACTGTAAGGCACTAGTAGAAAAACAACGACAACAACAATAACAATATTATTTATACCGTAGAAAAAAAGAAGTAGGAAAAAATAAAATAATTTTGAGGTATTAGTTGGCATTTTAGACCAAAGAGACTTATGAATTACCTCTGCTGTAATGCAGAACTGAGCTGAATATTATTTATGTGCAATTTACCGGTTTGTGTAGCACACATTTCGTTGAGTTCAGTTTTGAAATGCTTTGTAATTTGACACAAATCACTCAGAAGTCAGATTGTTGTAGATATGTAAGATAATTGACTAATATGCTTTTGTAACTATAAGTACTCGCAAGTGCAATCTTCAAAATTGTGTCATTGTGTCACTAGAGACAAGAGCATGTGAAAGAATTAAAGTTCTGATCTCTTGGTTTGTTTCTTTGAGTGAGAAACTTGTCTTAAACTGCACGACGTCACGGAAGGGGGTTGATTGGCTAAAAAGCAACAGGACAAAATAGAAAACCTAACAAAAGCGAAATTAAAAAAGCTTTTTATTCTACGAACGCCAAGTTTCATCTCTACCAACGTCACGTCTTATCTCTTGTAAGGTCCTCTCGCTCTTGTTTTGCTGGTCTTAATAAGCAGGCAATATCAGCTCTTTATAAGCAGGCAATATCAGCTCGTCTGACCGGGTACTCAGAGTTGGTTACAAATGAACAATCTTTCTGTTCAACTTACATTCCTCCAGAACTATCGTCAGTTCTCATTGTGGTATCATGCATTGCTGGGTATATCATCAAGATAGGAAGAGTGCTTTTGTAATGCAGTGTTGAGTAATGTAACACTGTCGCTAGAAAAGCTGGAAATTCAAGAATCAGTACAGCCGCTTTCAAGTGTTGGAAATAACCCAAAAATCTCCCAAATATAAGAAGTCCCAGCGATCGAGGTCATGCAAAATGATTTTTTCTTCTTGTATGGTCGCCCCAATTTCTTTTCTTAGGGCTGACGCACAACAACAAAAACAACTAAAAACAAACAAGGGTTATTTCCAGCACTTTGAGGAAAGGCCAGTTTACTCAGGCGCCACACAACAGTCGATACCACACAAAGCATCCATAATCTATATATGGAGCCTGAAGGGGCGATTCATCCAGTTCAATCTTGATAATGGGCATGAATTCATTCGCTGATATTTGCTCACTAGAAGTGGCAAGTATTTTAATTTCAGTCTTAAGGAATAAAGTGTTGGAACCTAATTTTCTTGTATATGCCACTAATTAAGGTAGTTTCAATCATTTTCTAAGGCCTTCTTGTTCCTGAACGCCAACACTTCTTCGCCAAATCTAAAATTTCTGAAATGTCCAGCGCATTAAAGTTAGGTATCCGGGTAGCGCGGTACGTGTAGCAACAGCTCGTTGAAATTCAGCGTCATAATACTTATGTCTATATTTTGCTTGTATGCACAAGGAATAAATTGTTTTCCAGTTGAACTAATTTGAATTGTTCCAGAACGGATTTGCGCAGTTAATGTATATGTTATGACCATGCAACGGTGTTGATTCTAATTAGTTTGAAGCAACAAACGATAATTTCTCAGAACGACATCTTACAAAACGTGAAATAGTCAAGATGAGTCGCTTGGCTAGAACACTGCTGCCGGCTTTGGCAATATTTTGCTTGGCGCAGCTTCGACTTACAGTGTTTGCTACTAATGGTAAGTGGAAAACCTCTCATGTACAAATTAGACTACCACCATCAATCCATAACTTCGGCATTTTACGATTGACATTATGTTTATTAGCGAAAACATTTGAGTTCATAGGAAATGACGTGGCTAAATTTTTTCTTCAGTTGCAGTTTAGTCACGAAACCAGTGTATCGTCATATCGGCTAACATCGTAAATTCCTTTAAAAACACTTTAAAGCCGTGATCCTTTAAATATGCTCGGTGCGCTTACTGAGAACAAGTTGTTACCATTTTCAGGCCCCTCTTAGTAACATTAGTAAAGTAATACCTCTATTTAAGTTATATAGAAGAAACGAGGTGAAAATAAAACTGATAATCATACATTATATTCGCCATCGTTAACTCTCGTGTTAATTTATTTGTGATATTTCTTTTGTCTGCTTTGTTTATCTTCTTGGAGAAGTTACGTGACTTAATGTTTACGTAAGAAATAAAAAACATGTTCCGTGTTTCTATCGAGAGATTCGAAAGATAGAAACACGAGTGGAAGGCGTTTAGAGACAGTTTTCACGAGTGTTTTATAGCTTGATAGAAACACGGACAAAAGAATATATTTAATGTGGAATCACTGCAGCTAGAAGACAGGATACTTATTACTAAAATGTAAATTATCTTTGTTCGCGGCTGCATAAGGTCAACCAAGAGAAAATCAACAGAACGTGCCAGTTCTGTGACTGTATTGAATTTTAGCGCAATGACTAGCGTTATATATCACGAATGCCGTTCTCTGATTGGTTATGCTCCCCACTCAGGCTATCTATTCTGTTGTAGAGAGTGAGTAGCCGAGCAGTGCGCGGTTCTTAACAGTGTGCGGCCGCTTCTTTGGTTTTTCCAGGTGTCTGTGAAGAGGATTTAGATAAAGTTATGAAAGAGTAAGAGATTTATACTAAAACAATTAGATTATTTGCTCTCGATTTCGATGCGTGACAATGCATGGACTCGAGCTGCGCCCTCGTCAACTTTTACGCGATAGAAATCTCGAGCTCATAATCCACTGGTTAAATAAAAGCACGGCGTTTTGCGCACTTCTTCTTACGAGGTGTTTTCTAATGAATATCATATCTCGTATAAGAAAAGTTTTGATTTTCTTCTAGCACATGAATATCACCTGTAATATCGATTTTTCACATTTCAGCTACAGAAGAAAAGACGTTCGAACTGGGAAGCAATGTGACGCTTACTTGTGGAAACATCAGCAACCTGTCTTCTTCAACTGAGTTATCCTGGAGAAAAGGAGACAATGTTCTCTTAAACACTACTTCTCATAATGAGTCTTCTTTAATCCTAACCGACTTAACAGAGGAGGCCAACGGCTTGTATGTCTGCAAGGCAAACTCCTCCCAGATCCTGAAGAGTGTTCAGCTTAGCTTGGCAACAAATGGTGAGCAATTAATCTTTAAGTGGTGTACTCTTTGCCCGTGAAAAGAAAAAAAAAAAAAAAACGAGGGAAGGGAGGCCCTATCGCTGAGTCTATAAGAGATCTGGGTCGAGCAACAGAACGGTGCTAGGCAACCGAGTGAGCGCAGGAGCAGTCGATAATACTTTGCTAATGGAGATTGCAATAGAGACTATTGAATTGTATGTGAATTGTTGAAATCACGATTGTTCAGTGGCTTGGAAACTGTTATCTGTGCGCTGCAGACTACTTAGAAAGAAGGAATCTCAGTGTTGGTGGACCTTCGATATTTGTCTCCCAGTCGTGTTGTTTTTGTTATTGTTTGTTTATTTGTTTGTTTTGTTATGAGAGACAGAAGTGCCGCAGTGTTTAGAATGCGCTCAAAAGGTAAAAATGTTCCAAAGCAACCTTCACTCTCGCAGCTTTATTTACCAAATATTGGTATACATGTTTGGTAATTGTATGAATGTGTGTGCAATTGACAAGGATTTCCACAACGAGTGATATTTGAAAAATGCTATCAAAATTTGAAAGAAGAGTCAGACAGCACGTGCAGTGTAAATTAAGTGCTCGGGCTTTCATATGATAACTCATTCATGACTGAATAAATTACGAACGTCTATGCATTAATTTCACTTCGGTCCGATTTAAAGTTAAAAATAACTTGCTAAAAATATGCGTGCTTTCTAGACTGGAAACAGTCGTTTTTCGCATCTCGTTGAGCGTGAAGCGCTGAGGGCATCTTGCTTGCGCGCGAAACGTGCGTGTCTCACGCACACTCCCAGACTCACTCAACGCCTTACCCCTCGCTTCAGACCTTTCGTTCCAAAGCCGCGCTCATTTGCCAACGTCGCAATATACCTCCTCTCAGCCAATCATTATGAACTAATTTTTGTCAGTCATAACTGGTATTAGCCGCTGTTTTCAGCCGATCAGAATGACGTTATATTTCTCACTCGCTCGAAGACGCGCTCGTTCGCGATGTGGTGTTACAAACAAGTGAATAAAAACGATATTTCGCTCTTAACATGTCATAATTTGTTTATTACATGTTACATGCTTAAAAAGTATCAAACCACTGAGTACAAGCAAGTTGCCTTTAATAATAGTGTATCAACGTAAGTACATACAAGAAAGAGGCAGAACTTAAACGTTTCGTTCTCTTGCAGTGTTTCTCTGGATCATTCAGTTTTCTTTCCCTGAGAAAGGTCTTGAACAACGCTACATCTTGAGAGGTTTTTTTTTTTTACCGTGTTCCTGTTTTCGTTCTCTTCGAGAAACTGAGAAATATCTCCATCGGAGACATTCAGAAATCTTGAAGCGGCCATTTCGTTGATAAAACCTGTAAAGCAATTCTTCCCGCCAAATTTGGCGCCAGGCTTCAGCTAAAATATAACGCGCAGCCCGATTGGTGCAACCAATTTATTACAGTCTATTTTGATATTTATCATATCACTTCACTGGTATCAGGCGTTTTCCGTGTGTTCACGAATTATAGCGGTATAAGCTCGCGATCGAGTAGATTCGCCGCCATGTTGGTTTAGAAAAAGATATGGGTTGGGGCGGGGGGGGAGAGGGGGCGATGGCGCTCGCTTGGCCAAAATGCGCTCGATCGATCGCCAAAATACGCCTGCATTGCAGGCTAGCTCACGTCACTGATATCCACATATAATTTGTAATAATAAAGGTTGCATTGTGTATCCCTTACAATTAGTGGGAGCTAGCCACTGTCGAGTCCGTGCTGTTTAGCAAGGCCAACCGAAGTGCTTTTAAGCTAATCGTGACTATAAATGCCACCCACTGTTTGGCGCTGTTCGCTGTTCGGGTTTTCCTGTACATGTAGCCTGAGAACAGACTCCCTAGTCGAGCTCCCCACCATTTCACCCTCGGCCACTTCACTCTCACCCAGTTCCTTCTCGGTCCTTCAAGCCGCGGTCAGACCATTCCAGGGGGGGGGGGAGGGGGGGCTGTTCACCGGCTAGTTTTCCTGACGCCCCCTTTCTTTCTCGGCGCCTACAGGAGCAATGATTCCCCTTTTATTATACATTGAACTCACTATCTCTTTTCTGATTGGCCGAAAGCGTACAGTGAATTTTCCAGATCATCGCCTGTGACGCCATCTAGCTGAAGATTATACAATAATCATGTCAAGGACACTCAAGGTCACGGGTAATCATGTCATGTATGACTGCGATGCACGATTTCTAAGGGTAAACATGTCAAGTTCGCGCTCTTTGTGTTGCTTGCCGTCAGTGAAGAAGCGAAAACATTACTACCATTTTTTTTTTTCGTTCAATGTATAATAAAACAATTATTAGATTCGGTTTTTGTGATACCCTGAATAATCAGGGTCTCAGTAAGGGTAATCAGCCTCAGCCTTCGGTTTCAGCTGATAACCCCTACCTCGACGTTGATTATTCCGGATATCACAATCCACCGTAGGAAAAAAGATGGTGGCTGTACATTTTAACCACAATGCCTTGCGAACCTTACACAGCGTACAAGGCCAAAAGCTAAGAGAGCCAAAATTTTACAGTATTTGTCCCTGTACTACGGACATTACCTAGCCTCGGTTTGAAGATATTCTAACGTTTCTGCACGTTTTAGTGAACGTTGTTAAGGTTTTCGTGCGCTAAGAATTATGGGTAAATGTACCAGTCGCCATCTTTTTTCCTACGGAGGATTAACTTCATCCAATAATTGTTTATAATTTGTCAATTTTGACTTGCAGATGATGAAGATGGAGAGGAGGAAATGGAAGTTCAAGGACTCACAGAGACTGACTACACCGCCATTGCTCTCGGGCTTGGGCTGACAGTTTTCATTGTAGTTTCAATGGCAATTTTGCTTTGCCGGGCCGAGAAGCGACGAAAACAAGAGAGGTGCATGCGAAGATGGAAAAAAACAGCTAAGGGAAGCGTAAGTAGCTATTAACAAACAGTTGCTTGCAACTCCGTCACGGCATTTTTGAATTATTTTGCATCGAATTATTAAACTGAAGGAAACCTGAAAATAATAGTTTACTAAGAAAACACCAAAGAGATTATAAAAAGCCATGAAGAGTCAAGAATGGTTAAGGATGGAGAAGATTGAAACGGATTACACTGACTGTACAAAACACGCATCGGCGGGCGCTCTTATTCATCGACAACAGACAATTTATTGGAGTTTTACACAAACATCGATTGAAATTCATGCTAAATCCTAAATTAGCTTAATCGTGCCCAGGCCTAACGTCCGCTTCTTCTTCCTCCTTAATTTTGTTTTCGACGTAACTTCCGTCAATGTCTCCGGAAGTAAAGTAACCGGGCCCAGTCTCCCCTCTTTCCACTCGCTTTTTTGAAGTATTTTCAGTCGATCTTGTTCTCTCTGAACCGGAAGTCGCGTAATAACGTGGTCTTTAATTATCTTTCAGGAAAATATGGCAGTGGAAGAAGAAGTTACGAGGAAACCCATACCGAAGAATGACTACCACTTCAAAAATGGATCCGGGGCAGGACACATGCAACCCGCGCCTGCAGGCCGGTCAGACATGACACCAGCGGAGTATCGCTGGTTAGAGACACTTGGAAGGGAACCATACTACGAAGTCGATCGCGATAGTGATGTGAATAGCATTGGAGGAACCATGTGGGAATCCACTGCCTACGTTTGATTCAGTCTGAACTGACACCGAAACTCTTCGTTTTGCATGTGAACAGACAGTGAAAGACTGATTTTCTAGTTAGTTCATTGACATATATTCGTCAGTCGGTGTTTCCAACTGGTAAAAATAAGTCTTAGTCGGAATTTAGAAGTCGGGGGAGTTTGCTCAATTTTGGGCAAAACGGTGCTGGAATTATGAACAAGTACTTTCGCGCATACGCGATCTCGTCCCCAGATCCCGCCCGTTCTCCATCAGCAGCTCAAAATGATCGCGGCCTTTTAAATGAGAATGAGATTGCTGTAGTACACCAAATGACGCAGATGTGACTGAATTGACCATAAGGTAAAAAAAAAAAGGTAAAAAATTAACAGGATACATAGGCTCGATTTCCGCCGCTCTCTCGGGTCCGCGTGCCTCTCCTCCGGGGGGTGAGCGCTGGCTCATTTCCCGAAACAGCGGCTGGTAATCGAGCGTACAGGATACAGAACATTTGGAGGGAAATTAATGGAAATGAGGTATTTAGATCAGATAAAATGAAACATCGAGAGAAAGATCATTATTATTAGCAATTGAAATTAACGGGATACGAGACGGGATAGGGGATACTCAGACCACCTCTGAATTGCTGAAGAGAGATTATTAGTTTTAAACGTTTTTTTTTTTTCAAGATAAGGTCCAGTGGTCTAGTATTAATTAGTAATTTTAACAAATTCTGACAATCAGTTTTAAATTTCTCGCAAAGGTATTAAAATTGGTTTTTTGATTTTTGACTCCTTAAAAGTCATGTTCACAATAGTGCTCCCTTAAAAAAAAGATTTTATCTAGAACGATATTTTACGATATTTTGTACAGTTATAACACTTCTCGTTAGCCCACGTATGCCACTAACTGTGTGTTGCCACGTGGTACAAATTTTTACTTTAAGTTACATCTAATTTTTTTCAAAATGTATTTTTGACACATGCGAACATTGTAACTATAAAGTTGTATATTTCATGAGCGACGGTTAGATACTCCTGGACTGAATTGAAAAGGTCCGAGGATGTTTTTCTCACAGGATCTAATCCGGGTGAATCTTGAACTT
>Ga0126339_10002101_pt1 | contig 14113 bp, 9 predicted proteins | sample OrbTmetagenome_2_FD_92532 | JGI IMG/M metagenome (GOLD analysis project Ga0126339, IMG submission 92532) | Coral microbial communities from Petempiche,Puerto Morelos, Mexico - Orbicella T R C metagenome | ecosystem: Host-associated > Invertebrates > Cnidaria > Coral | place: Petempiche,Puerto... | reverse complement strand
TTAATTTGACAAGGGCCAATATTACACAGCAGAAAAAAGGTAAACGAAAAGCAGCATTATTAGACCATATATACACTGAAAAGCACCATAAGCAGTGTATAACGTAACAGGCTTCTGTTAGTATCCAAATATCTATCTAAGGGCTAATGAAAGGGTTTGCCTTCCTTTCCTTTCCTTTCCTTTCCTTTCTTTTCTTTTCTTTCCTTTCCTTTCGTTTTAATTTCCTTTCGTTTCTTTTCCTTTCCTTTCCTAGGTTTCGTTTCCTTTCCTCTTCTCTTTCCTTCCCCTATCCTTAGCTACCTTACTTACGAGAGGCGTCTCTCCTCAGAAGTCTTTCCCGTCCTGCCTTGGGAGAGATCTGGAGGTGGCTGTTGTACCACACAGCTGCGAGAGCTTGGGATACAGAATTGCGGCGACACTGCAACCACGCCTTCCCTCGATTTAAATGACCGAGCTGACTCGGAGCGTTTGACGCCCGTACTGCCTCTCGCCTGTTCACTTCGTTTTGAACGCCTTCTTTTTGAGCGTTTCTTCCAGCGCTCTTTCAAAACTTTGCGGCAAAAATTCCGAAGATATTTACAAAGTGCTCCCAGAACAAGTACACTTGATGTAACGAACAGGAATATCAATCCTCCAGTCAGACCCGAGATAGAGTCTGCGTGACTTGTACGATGTACATCTGGAATTCTGGGCATTTTCTTGTTAGTCACGCAAGCGTGGTAAGAATGTAACACTATACCAGCAAAGCGTGATACTTGATAAGGTCATACTTGGAAATTTTAAACAAAAGATCTTTTACCCAAGAGATCGAACAAAATGACGACCATTGAAGAAACTCACTAAAGATAAAAAGAAACAAAACAAAATAAATGTAAACACAACTTGGAATCAGACAAATTGTGGTGGTCATATTTTACAAGTTATCATTTATCACTCAGGAATGGAGTATTTTATTTTTGACTGCTGGTTGCGCAATTTTAATTTTCTGTGTAAGAAATTAATTATCAACATATGGTTGTGCAAGTTTTTCAAAAACATTTTTTTTTCGATTTGTTCCACATTTCTTTTTGCGTGACTTACTTTATTACACGATATCTTCTGTCGATTTTTCTTTACGTGCCTTTTTTAGGGTAATTATGTAAGACCAACCCCTCCATCAAAAATATGACGATCCATCCCTAAGGAGAGTCATTGATGGAGTAAATTTTTCAGAGCTTTTAAGGGAAACTACTAAAAAGAGATTACAAAGATTATAAAAAGAAGAAAAATGGCCAACTATCGACCACCTTGCGGGGAGCAGAGCCTCTTTTATTCCTTTTACTGAACAAAGCATATGTACCGTAAGAAAAGGCTCTGTTTGCAGGGCGACTATCGAATTGTTCAGTGTACAGACGATGTCGAAGAAGGAGCTAGAAGGTGTGACGAAGTCTTAAAGCGCTTTAATTTAAAGTGTTTGGTCAACAGCTGATAAAATCCGAGACAGAGTATAAACATAAATACAACGAAGTTGCTTGCGTTGTGCCCTTCCCTATAAACAAATCAGATTAAGAATTTTTAACTCATTCTTTCGCTTACGTTTTGATATTATTAAGCAGCTACATTGATGTGACTCTGAGATATATTTTCACGGCTTTGCACGGCACTCAAGTCTCACCAAATTGCTTCAATGTGGGTGACAAGTGAAATGAATTAAGCTAAAAGTCGAGAAACAGTTGCCGTCAGTTCAAATTCACCTTCAGTGTACGGCAAGCAAGCAGTAAAATAGAGGTAAAAATGTGCCGGTAAAACAGAGTCACAAAGATTGTGGAGAATGATACATGTGAAAAATCAGTGCGCCGGCATAGCTTAACAAACTCCCGCGAACATTACGCGCGCAAATGTTGATACATGGTGACCCAGTGCATGAACAAGACTAAATAACAAAATTCGCAAATTAAACTGAATGGTCCACGAGCTATCGTATTAACAGGAATAACTGAACTAAACAATAATCATTAAATCTTCGTTACATTAACCTTTTTTTACCGTATTTCTGTGCCTTGTTTGCTGGACTGAAGAAGTAAGGCCCACTTTTTGGATTTCAAACTGAACATTGCTATGAACGCGATTAATTCGCTTCCATAGAAACAGAACAGATTATCTGGATTGTCGCAGTTGAAACGCGATCTTTAAAATGCCTGGTATGCGAACAGTTTCCCTGGCTACAAAGTGAAGCCAGAGGACCTAATATCCTCGATTATCCCTGCTGTTTGTATGGAGAATATCGCGAGTACCGAGATTTGTATTCTTGATGCTCGCACGCCGACTGTTAACATCAGGAGCTGGGCGAGACACTTTCGAGAAAGAAATCACGAGAGTGCTTGGTGGGGAGGGTGGGGAGGGTGGAGGGAAATGTAACGTTAAGTTGTTTCTAGCTTCGTCTGAGGACGACAACCAGTACAATCATACATTACTTAAAAATAATTTTGGTCCAAATTCACAGAGGACCTCTCCTGGGGGCTGAACAAACAAAATAAAAAGCCCTTTTTTTTTTAGAACTGACGGCCTCTGGCCATACTCAAGACTTCGGGCAAATTAAAGTTTTTCTCTACGATATTGCTTTCAAAGCAACTTTTGTGTTGAATTAAATTCCGGTTCAGTTCAAATCTGGCGTAAGCGTGCGTTTGACATTTCGGCGGCACAAAAAGCAGTACTGTTTCGGCAAAATTGTTTGAGTGTGTTGAATGTTTACATTTTACGTTGTTTTAGTTGTTTTACTATGCAACAAAAAGCTTGAAAAGTTGCCAAAGTTGGAAAGTTCGGAGCGGTCCGTACCCGGGGTTCGGATGGGAAAATCCGGACCGCGCTGGAGCGCGATTAGCCAATCAGATTCAAGGATTTTGGACTCCGGACGGTTGAGAAGCTTGAAAGAAAGATAAAATGGGCACCTAGTAGGTATTATATTAAAAAAATACAATTTTCAAGTAAGAAATACCTCTTTTCACCAGAAATACCAAAAGATGAAAGAGTCATAAAAGTAAGGGAGCACTGAAGAATGTCTGGCAGAGCTGTATACGCTTACATATATGCTACAAAATCTTATCATAACTTCCTGGCTATTTACTGTTCTGCATACTACAATTTGACGCCGTTCCACTCTTAAAAAATAGTTCATTATCTATAATTATACCGAACTGATTAGGTTTTAGACGAACCAGAAGCCGTTGAGCAGTTGAGAGTGCATTCCTTCCGTTCCGTTGTAAAAAAATAGAGTTTAATAGGAAATTTATTGTATTCTACGATAGGGTTCAGAACAAGAAACGAAATTAACCCGGACTCTTACCAAAACAAAGTGCTGCAGAAGTGGGATTATTCATTGTTCCGTTGCCGGGAAGCAAATAGCGTGGAACCGTTTCTCTCCCACCCTCTACACTTCGTCTTTTTTTTGAGACATTTTTCAGCTTTTGAAGTTACGTGATAACAAACACGATCTCTCCAGGGACTTAAGTTAAGAGTGTTCAAATCTCCAGCAGGCTAATCTAAGTAGCTACTTCAGTGAGGTCCTTGGTGATATCTTGTGATCCTCGAGGTATCTATTCGTAAACAGTGCAAATTACAGATAAACACAGTGTTGATCAGTGTTAGACTAGCCTGCAAGGGCCACCTTCGGGCTGAGCAGCACGAAAACTCGACCACACGATTAACATAAATCAGTTGGATTATGAGATTAGTTCACAAGTAAAGATTAACTACTGGCTGTCAGCTTTAACACGAACTCTTCGCTTATTTTGCCTTTGCTCTTACAGTCTAGGCTTATTTACGTCCGTCGCCGGATTTGACCGTCGGCTACTGATTACTTCACCCATTCCAAAACTGACAGGCCAAATTTCACGCTCAAGAGTATAAAAATATGTCGGCCTGTTTTTTCTGCGTTGTTTAAATCGCATGGATTAAAAATCGCACCTTAATCTGCTGTGATTTTAAAGTTCGAGCCAATTTTATCCGCGAGCACCTTTCAAGTCGGGTCGAAAAATAGTAACTCAGCTACAAATTAGCCAAGCGTAATCAAAAGCGATGAACTAGCGCAGATTTTATGAATTTTTTCGGATTTTACCTATTTTACCGTCACAACTTTAAAATCGCATTTTATATGAAGTCCGCCGGTAGTTTATTTGTTCTTACTTTTTTTACCTTTCTTGTGGAGAAACGAGATCCGTTTCAAAAGATAGTAAAAGCTACAACTGTAGTAAAATGAGAGTGTTTTAATATGATATTAGCAAAAGCGCTTGATGAAAACTTGATATGGAGGCTGTCAGTATTAACTTCGTGACGTCATGGGATTAACATAATGCGTGCAGGCAAACCACATTGTTCGGCGTCCATTTCTATTTTAAGACCTGTATTAGATTGAAGCGTGTCTCTTGGTAAGTTAGGCCTTTGACTTAGCGCCAATATCAGCAAAGGTCACTGCGATATAGGCACGGGGAGTAAGCTCCGCCGTTCAGACGTTGATTCCCGCACGATCTTCGCTTAACAGCGAGCTGGGAGCTGAAGCTTAAATTTTATTCAAAGCGGTGGCTTAATCCGAGCGATTTTCTTCAATCGGTTCGTTTGAAGCGATGACTTACGCCGGTGAAAGACGAAGTGGTGATTCTCTAGATGTACTCCTTGTCGCCAACAAACGGAAGCCCAACTTTACGGAAGGAGAAAGTCTGTACTTAATCTCTCAGTTTGAGCGCAACTCCGGAGTACTCACTTCAAAGCTGAACGATGCGTCCACTAATAAACAAAAGGTCGAAGTTTGGAAGCGCATATGCAGTGATTACAACAGCAGGAATCCGATCGTTTTACGCACTGCAAACGACCTCAAGAGAAAGTGGAAAAACATGGTTCGTGCAGCAAAAAAGGAGCTGTTGGAATCTACCGCACATTCAGAAAGCGGCGAACAGTCCCTTGCACCAAGAAAACTTTCTCCGGTTAGTCAGAGGATAATAGAAATTTTGCGGATTACTGTGGCAAACTGTGGCTTCTCAGCAGCGTCACCTGGAGATCCTGCGGGGATAAACTTTGACGATGGTATTGCCGACGATCCAACTTTCTTGGAAGAAGGAGGGGAAGAGAATGGCGAAAGGGAAATCAATGGAGAGCGACAAGTCGTGCACGTAGTTGTGAAACCCGAAGTGAAATCCTCGATAGTTTCACCTGCTACAAACACAGAAAATACCGCAGAGGATTCACAGCGGAGTGCGGCTAACATAGAACCCTCTCTATCGGCCCTGAACTCGGCTCAAACGTTGAGCGCGGAAGATCAACAAACGACCCACGAGCAGGTTCCAGGGACTTCCAGCAGTCAGGTACCCAGTTCCCAGGGTAGCAGTAAGACTACAGCATCTGCTGTTCCCAGCGTCGAATCTTCCATGTCCGAAATCAGACAAATTCCGCGTGTGATCGCCACCAGTAACACAGACGGTGGAGGCAGGCATCGTCTCGTGGTACCACAGCACAAAAGGATGCTCTCTTCCCCAATTACCCACGTGCTAAAAAAGAGAAGGTGTTCCGACTATGATTCATTCGGCTCGCCGCACGTGCGAGCTGAAATTGACAAACTCAAAAAGGAGAAGCTAATGCTAGAGAAAGAAAAACTGGCCTTGGAAAAGGAGAAGTTGGTTATGGAAAAAGAAAAGCTCGCTCTTGAAATACAGTTTCTCAGAGATCAAATGGATTAGAGAAGGATAATACCGTTTGTCAGTGACTGGGCGGAAAGTGCATTTATCCACTGAACAAGGTACCGGTAAAGGTTACTAAATGCTGAAGAGAGAGATAATGTTAATTTCGTCAAAGACTGACATAGAGAAAAGCTTTTTTAAGGACTTCAGTTTATTGTTTAGTTTTAGTTCGTTTTGCGGTTTCATCAAGTCCACTTTAATACTTTAAAGAGAACAATGCACTGAATTTGTTGGAATCGTGTTTGATTATTTGTTGCCAAACGTCCACGTTGTTATGTGTATGATTGTACATGAATCTAGTGTATATTTTTTAAGGAAGTCCCGAGCACTCTGCAGTGACTCCAGATAGGGTCATGTCACACTGGTACATCAAGCCAAATAGACTAAATAACGGTTTACATTTGCCGATTTGGTTTCCAAGTACAATTGAACTATTTTGTTATTCATATTAAAAAAAATGTCACGTATTTTGTTCTTGGCGCTAAGAGAAAACGATGTGATGACTTCACAACTACATTTAATACAAATTAATACAGAAGAAGTTTAAATTTTGTAACAGAGATAAAAAGTATTTTCTTGGTAAACACTGCAGGCAGCCTTTAGAATATTGCAGTCTGTATGTAACAGTTGCTAGGTCTACGACTCTGCGTTTCTCGTTTTCATGAGCACTTGTCCCTGCGTTTTCAGTGATATATCAAGGCAGCAAAAAGGGGCAATTTTAATCAGTATGATATCATTCGGACCATTTGATAATGACTGAATTTCGAGGCCGCTTTATTGGCCAATTTTGCAAGTTTTATCTAAGCTAAGCAATGTGTGCTGAATTACAGTAGAATGCAAAGGAAGAGTTATTGTCAGTTGCACCTGAGATATACTGGTGCATTGTGAAAACGTTACTTTAATTTTTCCCTAAACCAATCTTTTCGCGATGACATCCCTAAATCTGAACCCAAATAAGCTGAGAGCGATTTCTTGAGAATGGAGCCCATGCAGTTAGACCGAGAAATCTACAGTGAGAATCTGTTGTACTGTTTTGTTGTTCTCAGTTTTGTCCAAGCGATAAGCTGAGTCAGTAGCAATACTGTTATTGTTTCATCACGGATCAATGCAAATAAAATTGTGTTAATCTGTATTACGTGTTATGATTCTAGTCGAAGCTTCTGTTTATACTTGGTCTGGCTGATTACCATGCATACAGACTGCTCAGGCGAAATTTTGTTCGCATGTAAAGAATAACCGTAGTAGTATATGTAATATATTTCAATGCAAAACATTTGATTCGGCAACGCCTGTAAATACAGTGCTGTACACCAAAAACAACTGGCGACGGTTGGTTCTGCCTCGGTTGGACGAGCGCATTGATTGTTAATCAAAGTAAATGATTATTCCATGGGCCATTAATTTGGGCATTAAGCTTTAGGTAGGTCACTGAAGCGTTTAAAAAAACTCAACGGAAACCCTTAATTTAAAATCTCTGCAGTTCCGTAGCGGTTAAACAACCAACAGGCTCAACGTTCATGCAAACGATGTTTGCACAAAGTTGTAACTGACTGCAAGCGAACTATAGAGCGAAAAATAATTAAACATTGTAATCTGAAGTAAATTAACTTCTTCAAGAAAGCGAAATACATTTGAAAATGGCCTTCAGTATCTTGGGATAAAATCAAGATTCATGTTGTGCAAATGAACTGAGTTCTAAGCACTTGGAAGTTTTGATATGTATTTTAAATACCTTCATAACTCCTGATAAAGACATCATTGAGAGCGTGATGTTCTTCGGGATTGTCGAATTTCTCCTTAAAATGTCGTTGTCATCAAATTGCATACGTTTTCAGTTATCTGTCCTTATTATAAGCTGCAGAGCCAAAAACGGTACTGGCCGACAAATGACTGCCGCTGTCAAATTTTTTAAATTGCATATTGTAATTTTTTTGTCAACGGCGGCGAGTATTTGAGAGTCACGCTTGATCGCTCAGTTGACATAGAGTTCTTTTGTTCACTGGTATTTATGCTTTTAGCAAAAAACTGCAAGCAAATAATAAGCTTGAACAAACGGATCATTAATTGTTCCTCGTGAAACGACCAACTATAAAGCTGCAAGAAACCCGGACTTTACCGCTTGAAATGTCAATGTACGCGAACAATTTAAGTACTTGAAAAGAGCACCTGGAGAATCAGGCTTCAGAGGGTTTGTGGGAAAAAAATTATAATGTAAGTTTGCTAGAAGCGACAAGTCCGGTGGGTTAATGAACATTAGATAAAACTCAAGTGGAAAAAAATTCACTGTTCATACATTCCCATGTGTCCAAGAAGCTGGACAAGCGGTACAGGAACACAGACAACACCCATAGCTTAGATTTTGCAGTTTGAGCTGATCATTCGATCACGCAAAATCAAGAGTGCTACCGGGGACCGAATTATGGCTCGATTTGGGAATTTTCAAGTTCCTTTATAGAAATGCTGGATGACAACTTCAGAGCTTTAAATTTAAACAGAAATTATCAGATATTTATACATTTTACCTGTGACTAATTCTCTTCGCCGGCTTCGACGTTTCAGGTTGCGAGATAAGTTAAATAGGTCCAAAGGAACCTTTTTATCACTCTTTTAACTTCTATTTGTTCTATTGTGATAAGTACAAAAAGAAAAGAAGCCAATGATCAAGTTGCGTAATCCCGTTGGGCTTCGACTTAAAAAAATCAATTAATGGCACTCACTCCAGCCAATATATTTACCAAATTCAAATCATAAGATAAATCAGCTGATTTTAAGACATTTAAACTTACTGACAAGGGTCTGAAAATATTGTCATGATAAAATTGATATGGTTGCTCACTTCATATTTTCATTGTTGGGCATTTCATTGATTGTTTTTCAATTTCTTTTTAGCGAACCTTTATTAAAGCCCAATGAAAACAATACAAAATATGAAAATTGCAATTTACAACACTTCTGAATAGTAATGAACAGTACAGGCCGGTTAGGTGCCTTTTACTCATTTTAAATACGAACCTAAATAACAAAAAGAAGCGTCCTCCTTACACACAAAAAAATGCATGGTAGTCTGTTCTGCCTATGAGCTGCGTGAAGGCCTCATGAGTGCGCTCGTCTCTGGATCGAGCGGTCCGCCGGGTTCGAGGCCTGGCCAGATACATTGTGTTGTGTTCTTGGGCAAGACACTTTACTGTCTCAGTGCCTCTCTCCACCCAGGAGTATAAATGGGTACCGGCAAATTTTAAGCTGGCATAATCCTGCGATGGACTAGCGTCCCATCCAGGGGGAGCAGAAATACTCCCAACCCTTTCATGCTACAGAAACCAGCATAAGCTCCGCCCTGGTGGGCCACTTGGCTCGTATGCAGATTTAACAGACTTACCTTTTGCCTTCCTAGGAGTAACAGAATTTCTAAAGCACGCACGAATTCGATTGCATTCTAAACTTCAGGGAGGGGGGCTATTATTTCATCGCCGATAGTTTGACTAAAAAAACACTTCACTTACAACCGAGCTGATCGTGTAATAGGTTGACTATAACATTGCTTTTGTTTTTGACTTTGTTCAGCCGATATTACAGCGGGAAAGTACGGGAGATAGAGAACTAATGCCGGACTGTCACAAGTTTTAAAATGAACAAAGAAATGCGTTTTGTTTGATATCAGAGGCTGAATAGTCGTTCAGAGATTCACATTGCAAGTATCTGAAAAGTCACAGTTTTTGTATCTAGAAAATAGATGAAAAACCATTGGACCAGGTGATGTAGCAGAGATTAGCACAGATGAATAATAATACGCCGCCCTGACCCGAAACGAGTGGAACACATTTAACATCAAGATGGTATTTACAATAAGTAAATAATACATAAAGAGTTCATAAATTTGAATCTGGTACCATTTTCTTCTTTCTCCTCTTCTCCTTCTTCTTCTTCTGATATCCACTAGCTATTTTCTCATTTGCCTTCTTGCAGGTTTGACGAATTAGCTGTCTGCAATGTGGTAGTTTTCTACTTTTAATTGCCACTGGTCGAGCACTTTACCACATTTCAGCGCGCTTTTGCATGTTAGGTGTTCCCTCAGTGAGCCCAGTGAGTTCACCATAAAGTAAGGTACACAAGAGATACATAATTTCACAGAGTTTCTGATGAGCTGAACTAAGATCAGTAATCGATATATTGATCTCGCTTGTTTTCAGTTTTAAATTTTCAAATAATAGTATTCTCTAATGTATTTCTTTAGTCTGTTAATTTGATGTATCCCGCCAAAACAGTAACATCACTAATGCTATCTTCCCTATCTTCCCAACAAAGCCATTTCTTCAGTAATTTCTTTTGACCTTGTATCTTCACTTTACTGACAAAAAATAGTTTAGACTCACACTTAGGACTTTGCAAAAAAAATTATTTGGCATCAAATTCCCAGCACGTACTGTAATCTACGCCATGTCCGCCCTACTTTTAAAATGGGGCGAGGGTCACTATAAACTATTTTGCTGAGTACACGCGAGGCGCACGTGAAAATTCGTTGTAGGGAACGACTACATAACAAACGATAACAGGGGCAAAGTGTATTTTCAAGAGATAAGTTGAGGAAACCAATAGGTTATCTAAGCGGTCAGACTCAATCGGACACGTACGGTGAAACACGATTAGATAGACCTCGCACGTCCCACTCTTGTTTACATGTAAGCTCGTATTGACTTCTTACAAAGAGAACGAAAACGAATATAAAAAGGTAGTCAAGTCGTACAGCCGCCAGAAAGATGAGTGCTGAGAAGTGGCTTTGAACTGCGCCTGTTCAAACTGGGGAGCACTGCCAACGATGCGCCGGGTCTGCCCACAGAAACATTAGACGACACGTTTTACCGACTGTGTTGTTGCAAAAACAGACAAAAAAAACCGTTAAACCGTAAAGCCTAACATAGAAAGCCAAAGCACTTCACACTGTTGATCATATTTCATATTAACCCCGATTTAGCAAATCAGCGAAACTAAACGAATACACCTTTATCTGTGACATCATAATGGAATTACTTAGTCACCGCCCCTATGGCGTCTCCATTCCCTGCCTAAGTTAACAAAAGGCTATTCTTAGAGGAGGGCAACAAAGAAGCTGCCAATTCAGCTGCTTTGTCCACCCCTCCGGACAATTCAATCAACACTTGTTATTTGCTCTTTAATAATTACTACAGAAACTAGAGCACAACTAGGAGCTAGACAACTGATATTAGTATTTCAATAGTCTGTGAAACTAACCAGAAGCTTGTGAGGTTATACACTGAATTGATCAACAGGTGTACACTGTACTATACCATCAAATAATTAGCTCAGACCAGTCTTGTAAGTCTTCTTCATTCATTATCTCTCAGTGATAAATCATTTCACTCCCAAATAAACATACATAAAACAATTGAATTATGCTGTATATATCAAATTTAAATAAGTTCCCAAGGAATGTATAACACAGTAAACCAACGAGCAGTTTCAAATACTTTCAACCCCTAAAGCCAACAGGTAGTTTTTCCCCAGAATTTCAATACAAACTGGAAGCTCATGAAGACCAACTTGTTTAGTTCTTTGTATGCAATGCGAGCCTATGATCTAAACTTTCAGAAATATTATCAAAATCTCCCAGCTAGTATGAAAAGTATGGAGGTTGGTTATGAGAATCAGAATGTTGCCACAGAGCTTTAAGAAACAAACAATGTTTTACTAACACCTAACAAAAATACATCTTTTCTGTTACCATCAAGCATACATTAGCAGCCATATGCAGAAACTGACAAAGCTTTGCTACCTTTGGTATGCCCTGCAGTATAAAGATATCACCAACCGCATTTTTCTTAATCTGGCATGTATCGCTAATCAGGAATGGGGGTTCTCATATCTTTTTGTATGCCAACCAAGTTTTAAGAGCTTGGGAGTAAGGAATTCTGAAAACCACTATCGATTAAAAAGCAGTTGGTTTTTAATGTTCTATACCTCAGTTTTTGGTTACAGCTTATCATAACTACATTACTGTATTTACAGTAATATTTTAATATTTATTGGTAGTAAGTCTAGTAGCCAGTTTCCTCCTCCATTGATACAGGTTGGGAGAGAATAATAACACTATCTGCAAAAAGACAACAGAAATATATTATACCTTTAGGGTGGAGTTTCAGAAAATACCAAATTCCCCCAAGCCCCCTTTACAGAAGGTTGTTTACCTTCCCCCACAGTTGGCATTACATATTGTGCCATTTTTACATTGCATGCTTCTATCATCAAGAACTCTGGACAGGGGTCAATGATGCCTTTTTGGTATTATAAAAGACAAATCAATTGACATCAGTTTTTCATGTGTCTGTCCTATAATCCACAATGAATTTTGGGCATCCACTAAGCTATCACCTTGTGGATCCCCAGCTACTTTGACATTATAACAACGAAATTCCTGATCAATAACAGGACACATTAAAAACTGACCTCAATTTGTTAATTTGCACATACATGTAAGTTAGGTGCTTTTACCAGTTAAATATTAAGGTTAAGGTTTGAAAACCACAGTTTGGAATGGGAAACAAATTGCCATGTAAAATTGTTATTATTTTATGGCAGATGTTTGCATTCACTGGTTTGATGGGAGTTTTGATGGTCTGATAGTTAGCATGTTGGCCTTTGGATTCAGTGGTCTCTGTTAAACTTTACTCTAACAGTACCTCTCTCCACTAAGAGTGTTAATGGATACTGTAACAAGTATGCTTACATGAAGTACTAGTCTAGTTCCTGCCTTGCGGGTCACACAACAGAGCTTGTGTGGTCGGCCATGTTGTAGTTTTGTTGTGCTGCTTAGTGCAATAAATAAGTTTGTTTTGCAGATTCTGTTGTCTATCTGCCTGTCATTACAGATACCTGTCAAATGTTTATGAAACCTGAAATAACACTTGTGGTGATAATACTAGCTATGTGTAAGACTTGCGATCTCTTCATGGTACAGAAATCTCAATACTATCCAGCTATGTCACTTAGGCTTGAGCACAGAATAAAGCATCATCATTTTGAAATGAACAGCAGTACTGCTGTGATGAGACAAAACTTAATAATTTTGTAGATGTTTAAAAGATTCTTACCAGGAATGATACTTGTGCTAAACCTTTTGATACCTTCCTGGTCAACATAGTTGCTATAGTCTATATGCCCTTGAATAAAGAGTCGTGTTCTACAGGGAAAAAACAAGATTCAAGTAAAACAATATATGTTATCAAATCCTCCAGTGCAGTGTGGGGATAAATGTGTAGCTACTAGGGAAACTTATTGAAGAAGAAATATCTTAAGCAACCTAATTTTCCTCTGAGAATCCAAACTTAATACATATTATCCCCAGTCTGCGAATGAAACATCTGGTGTGTGACTGTTTGAAAATCAGGCATTGAACAGTACTTGCATGTGGTACCTTAATTAATTTTACGATGTACAATGTGATTCTGACTGGTGAATGCACCCGTAGGTGAGACAATTTAAGTTTTATAATTTAATATTAGCACACAGTTTGAGTTACAAATCTTTAAAATCTGAACAGGCTTACCCTTTCCTGACATACGAGTTCACTGTATCTTGTAACCAAGGTTTGAAAACTGCCACATTGTGCCACTGTGTCTTGCTTTCTAATCTATTTTCTGAAAAAGGAAATCAGGGAAAGTTCATTTCAGTCTAGCTACCTTCCATAATGACGACAAACTACCATTTGAAAATTATATACAAGACAAAACAGCCCCTCAGAGATAAGCAGTGACTCACTGCATAAGGAAACTTGGCAAAAAAATGTTTGGTGCACTCACATGTATACAGGCCCTGTAACAAGATCTACAAATAAACAAAAGCCTACCTCAAGGAATAAGCATTTTGACATGACACCTTTTGAGCTTGGTTTGGTTGTAAAAATGTGAAAAATTATGCAATTTGAATGATGAAATTGGGATATATTATGTGACGGACTGGTGTCTGACAAATCTAGACTCTTTGACAACCAGAAAAACAAACCCTCTTTGGTATGAAGGATAAATTAGAAACCACCATAATATATTGATGTTTTCTCACCAGTATATCAAGGATTATATAGCTAAGTTGGTTCTAGATCAACAAGGCAGTGTCACAGAGGTCACGGGTTTGAATCCCATTGTGGTCTTATGCTTTTTTTTATTCTTTAGACTAATAAAGCAATAGACCATTTTACAGTTGTCTGCTCAGTGACCTGGCCTTTGTATGGCAGCGAGGCTAGAGTTGACCTTGTTTTGATACAGACCTCACTGATTTTTTTGTCATGTAAATGCACCTAGTTAGCATCAGAACAACTTGTTTTACACAACAAAAGCAGTGAGGTCTGTATCAAAACAAGGTCAACTCTAGCCTCGCTGCCATACAAAGGCCAGGTCACT
>Ga0126339_10002099_pt1 | contig 14118 bp, 3 predicted proteins | sample OrbTmetagenome_2_FD_92532 | JGI IMG/M metagenome (GOLD analysis project Ga0126339, IMG submission 92532) | Coral microbial communities from Petempiche,Puerto Morelos, Mexico - Orbicella T R C metagenome | ecosystem: Host-associated > Invertebrates > Cnidaria > Coral | place: Petempiche,Puerto... | reverse complement strand
CTATCCTTGAGTACCATGTCTTCTACTGGTTTCTTTAATTCACGAGCTAAGATCATTTCTCTTCTCTTTTGCTCCTATAAAAGATTGTTATCCAAACATGAGAAGAGGGTTTTATGTATGAAACAGATGACACAAATGTAGGTGGACAACAACCTCTACATTTATAGCAATAGAACAGCAAATTAAACAAAAAAGTGACTGGTGGTCAAGATATAACAATCACATTTCTTACAAGTTTTTTCTCTCTCAACAACTTCTTTTCCATCTTCTTCTCCTCCTTTAATCTCTCACGCTCCTGAAAACAAGCAGGACAGAGACTTACTTCTCAACTTTTTATTTGGTGTTGGTTTTTTTATAACATCAGGTAAATACATATGAATGTCACACCTCTTGTTTCCTTTGAGATTCAATTGCTCTTATCATCATTTGCTGCTGTTTCTTCTGTTCTTTTTCCTGTAGCAAAGATCAAGGCAAAGCTAAATCCAGTGAAAAACAACCTTACAGTAGAAGTACTATTAGAGAACTAAAAGTAAAGTTCTACATGATTGTATGCTAGTTTGTGTATGAAGTCTGCCCAAGCTTTATCTTATTGTGCCTCATTTCAGGCCAAACTATAAATAACATTTTTTAAAAGCATACTACATACCTGCTGCTTAAGTAGGACAGCCTGTTGTCGTTTAAGTTCCCTTTCCTGAATAAAAACAATGAAAATTAGAGACGCCATTTCAAACAAGGACACTTTCAGCAGAGAGGAAATATGACATGACATTCCATTACATTGTGTAATATGTCATATTTAGTTTCTGCTTCAAAGTCAAACCACAATCAAGTTATTAGGGAGCTTAAGAAAACCACGATGATGACAGCAACGAGAATGTCATGAAACAAAAGGTATAATGAGCAGAACAATGGCTGTGCATGTGCATTATAAATCTTTGTACATTTCTTGGCCGTCCTCTCCAAAACAAGAATATGAAATGAGCAAGTTCTGCATAGTTTGAGAAACGTAAGCAGTGACATCTAATTTTTTATATTTCCATTTGGAATTGAACACTGTCATTGCTTATTAAGCCTGACCAGGTTTTTTAGAGCCACTGGCATACTGAACGGAACTAGACAATTGCAAATTTTGCTGGTAAACTATAAATTCATTTTGGACAAGGCATCATCCTCAGCATCTCTGTTGTTGTTGCTCAAGCTCCCTAATCTAAACAGAAAAGTTTGTTTTTCTAAAAGAACTAGACCCACAGCCTATTCTTTACCTTTGCCTTCTTCATGGCATCTTCATACTTGGCATTAGCTGCATCTTCCTTCTTTTTTCGACGAGCCTGATGAAATGATCAATTACCAGTCTGTATGACTACTAATGTTTACAGGGTGCAAAGGAAACCAATCTCCATGTTTGCCCTTCAAGAGTTAATTTGATAAACAAGCCTGCAAATCTTTCTCACTCGGCCCACCCTCCTCCCCCCCCTCCCCCCCCCAAAAAATCTCTTAATTATACTTCCACAGACTTGCAAGTAATCTGAATGTCTTGAAAAACGTTCCCAAAAAAACCTTAGTTTACCCATCAGGACAGACCCACAAGACCAGCTATGAAATCCACCAGACCCTGGCTATTCAACACAAGTTTCTTTGCATTCTGGTTTTATAGTCACTGATGTTTCTACCATGTCACCTAAGCATGCTATCTGATAAAAGTTTTAATTACATTAGGAGCTTTGCCAGTTGTGGAAACAAGCTAAACAGGAAGAATTATATGCAGTAGCTCACCAGCTGCCTCTGCTCTCTAGCCCTCTCTTTAGCGAGCCGCTTCTGTTCTGCAAGCATCCTCACTGAAAATAAAAAGAAGTAAACTCTGTCAGATCAGTCTGCTAAATACCATCGCTTCAAAAAGTATAAAAGATATGGCCACTTGGACTTAAGAGATTGCAGGGCAAGTAGCAATATACAGGTACACTCTTAACAACTGCCTCATAAAGTGGATGTTGGGTACCCGAGACACCCAGGAGTTTGCACTATTGGCAGCCAGCTCCTAGATGCTCCCATGGCTGGCAAATCCTGGCAACCCAGCCATGAAAAATAAACAGCAAAGATCTATTTATGCATTATTTACCTCTCTCTTTTTTGGCTTCTCGTGCTGCTTGTAGAGCTTCTCGCTTCATTGCCTTATTACGCATCCTTGCCTCAGCTACGAGAAATCAAGCAGACGCGTCACATTTGTACCGTGATAAGGTTTTATTTTGTATCAATAACATTTATATTGTAACATGGAACATGATACGTCAACAAACACCACACAAGTCTCTTTCGTCAGATACATCTTGAAATGAAACAGGGAAGCTCATTTTACACCGCTGCATCCAAAGACACAGTTTGATGCCAGAGAAAAACCATTCTTGCATCAAACGAACAACATGACAAACCCAAACACTCTGAAGAATTCTGATGACACCAGCATCACTTGAAACATCATACAGTCGCTTGCTCCACAATAAACCATTGACGAGAATGACATACCAAACCTGTCTTAACTTGATGATGATTTCCAACAATTTTTAAATTTGGAATGATTAACATCACTGATCTGGGAGTGGTTTACAGTGACACAAGCACACAAAACAAAAATTATTCAATATTTTTACAATAATATTGCCATGCCTGCACAACAGTATTTTATTTAAAACTCTCAAAATTTTAAAAGCAATGCCAGCAAGCCATAAATACGTGAATTTAATAAACACCTCTCTCTCTTTTGGCCATCTTAACTGCTTCCAAAGCAGCTTCGCGTTGCACTTTTTCTAGTCGTTTAGCTGCAGCTGCTTTTTGGGCCATTTCTGAAATGAAATGGTCAGACATGGCCAAAAATGTTAAGTACAAGATTAAGTGGACAAGCGTGTCTTAAGACAGGTGACACCGTCCTGATAAGACACACATGTTGGAATTATTTTGTGACGCACATAACATCACATTACATGATTGATGGCATATGCTTCTGTTAAATAACTAAGTTAGCATTAATCATATCAATAACAAAATTCTTGATTGTGATTGGTTCTCCACAGACCTGAATTGCTGTAAATTGGAGCACACACATCACAGGTGTCCAATTATAACTGCTGTAAATATTTCCATTGATTTGTTGGTTCTGTCAGTAGAACCAATGGAACATAACTAAGTTTTTTGGTAACGAAGGCTAATAAAGCATTCTGAGTCTTGAATTTTGTTAGTGATATGATTCATTGGCAATAGGACTTTGTGTCTTACAATTCAGGAATAATTGTACCAGCATTTTCAAATCAGCCTCCAAATTAACACCGGTTTGCTTTTAGTGTTACTTGTTGGGTTACTCTCTGAATTGCATCCACTCAGTTCTATTACCATTACAAATTAGCATTACTCTTAATTAACCTCTTTCTCTCTTGGCCATCTTAGCAGCATCCATGGCAGCTTGCCGTTGAGCCTTTCTTAAAAGTTTAGCTTCCGCAGCTTTCTGTACCATTTCTGCAGTGAAATTGAAATCACCTTCACTGAATCAAATTTGGAGCACAACTCAAACCTTTGCAAAAGTATGGAGCAAGTTTTTTTGGCGGACAGCGCATGTCCAGTTTTCTCTCAAGGGAGTCAAAGCTTGAAGACAAATTTCATTTGTAGAGCCTCAGTAGCTTCGACTTGAAGGGTTTCATCTAAAGGTACTGAACATCAGCTTTACACTATCAAGATACATGTAGAAGGTGTTTGGAGCCCTATTGAGGTAGATACAGCAGCATGTGCCAGTGAGAAATCCAACATTACACTTTTCTCATCAACTCAATCAGTTAATAGTTTGATTCCTCAGAACAATCTGAACTGGGCAGTTAACTGTCAAAAAGATATTTAAAAACTTGGCAATCCCAGACGTACATCAACCAATCAGAAGGCTGGTAAACATTCGCAAAGTTTATCAGTATCACACAGATGGTAAATAATGGTGATCTCCTATCGTTTTCAGTATTCATTCTCGCAAACAAAGCAAGTGTGAATTCAAAGAAAAAATGCATAATTTGTAGGAAATATCATCAGTGTAATCTGCTTTATTCTCCTCAATTGATTAAGTGATATAAGTGATATCAACAATTCACCTTTACAGCTGCTTAAAATAACCAGAAATATTTCAGCTTTTTACTACACAAATTCAAAATACTTCACACCTAAGTAACACACTGTATTTCACAAAAGATCAAACTACATCACATCACCCTGTACTTGTAACATGTAAGCAGTTTACCTCAGCAAAACATCAATCAAAAGTTATGCATAAGTGTTCGACAGGCCAATTTCAAAATACTAAAATTTTTCTAACAAGGCTAAAAGGCTTAGAGGACTAAAGCTAAAGAAATCATGTTGAGGCTGAGGCATAAATAAAAATTTTCTTCTTTTGTTTTAACCCTCTAAGCCTCAGTGCTACCATTTTTATTAACATTTCAAAATTGGCCTATTTTATACTAAGAATTAACAAAGTACGTTAAATCATACCAGCTTGTTTTTGCTTCTTCTCTTGTTTTTTGTTTAGTTTTTCCATTTTGGCTTGGTTCTTTTCCTCTTCAGCCTGTTTTCTTCTGTGAACTTCCTCCTCTGGCAGAGGTTCAAAAACAGATCCCTGATAAGAAACAAGATAAAAATCCACTGAGTTTCAAGTGTATTCATCTCACATGTCTAACTTCTCCTTACAAGACACAGTGCTGTCAACAAGATAGGTGCTGAGAATAAACAAAACCATGAGCCTAGACCAAGACAAGGGTGACCAGATGCAGAAGCAGATTCTCCAGATGAACTAACATAATAGTGAAGTGAGGAGAGTTAATATTTCAAGCTTGAGACCAGAAAAGTTAAATCAACATTTAACAATGAACTATATGTCTAATTGTTTGACAAGTTCTTCCAATAGCACCCAAAAAGGTAATTTCCGAGTTCCCTTCTGCCTCTGTTTCAAAACAAGTCTAAGTGCAAAACTATTCTTATGAAAATGATTTTGATTTATATGAAAATGAAATGGTAAGGAGAACTCATTTTTATATGAATGGTTTCGCACTTAGACTCGTGTTGATGCAGAGGCAAAAGGACACTTGGAAATGGCCTATTGCATTTGCCTGACTGATTGCAATCAACAAGGAACATGGCCATTGAAACACTCACACAAGAACCATATTTTAGTTTTTTAATGGAATAGTATAATGTGTTAGATACACTAAATGTGCACATGCATTAAAGCAAAACCAACAAACCTCTTTACATTCCAGAAACTCTCCAATATGGAGTTTTGTACTAAAACTGAAGTTTTCCAGAGTTACATCAGTGATGCCATTCTTGTTAAGGTACTATGGGAAAAAAAAACAATCTCTTTTTAATTCCTAAAGACTAACAACGATAGGCTCTTCCTGAGTTGGTTTTTACCTCCAATTCAGAAAAATGCCTGTTCAAAAATGATTATGGCTGGAAATTTTTGTTTTTAACACCTGAGTGACAGACAACCAGGAAGTAAATGTATGTATCAGTTGAAAGAACAAGATTGAGGCGAACCTATGCTAAAGCAATCAAAAAGTTTCTAACTTGGTAAATTTAGAAAGACAGAAATGGCAGCTTTGTCCAAGCTCCAATTTGGCTTGTACATGTAGGTTCTACATGTATTTCTTCTAGTCTCTTTAGCTTGTAAAAACAGCTATTCTTACAGTATTTGAAAAAATTCAAACTCGGCATACAGGTAGCTGCCATGTGATTCAAACTAAACACAAAGGTAAAGGTGAAATGTGGACAGCTTGAGTTTGTAATTGTTTTGAAGTCAACCTCTCTAATACCAAAAATTTAATAAAAGTTTCAAGTCCAGATCTTAAGAGCAGTACCGAGGTATGCACAGAATACTACACCAAAACCTGACTAGTCAAAATTGTTTTGGCCAATAAAACCTGACATGTCAGCAGTCACTATGCCACCATATTAAATTGTTAGAAGTGAGTCTTGAGTACTGCTGGAATTTACCATGATCAGCTTTTATTTGTTTCCTCAACTGGCTTGATCATTGGCAGTGATAAAGAACATTGAACTCAGAACTTGAAAAAAAAATTGAATTCAGGCTTTCCCTTCACACAAGCAGCTCTCAAATTTTGCTTTCTCTACCAGGTCTTAGTTTACTTTTTTATTATTTTAGTTTTAGCAGATGACTTGCCTGAGCCGTTGTCCATCGAGCAAGTTAGAATGAAAAGTTACATGTACTTGCCAGCAGGAGAATCTACATGTCCTGGATGACCAGATAGTACTTTTTTTTGAGCCCTGAACATACTAAATCAAGTTCTCACTGGCAAAGTAGCTATACTCCCCATACTCACTCGGGTAACCTCGGGATATGTACGAAGTTTCTTCCCACAAGGAGCAAAATAGTACACATCGCCTCTTAGACCACCAGAAGCACCAACTTGACGAAGGCGGGTCTGACGTCGCCACCTACAAAACAAAACACAATTCCCACTTACCAAAGGAAGTCTGGATATCAATATGTTCTAGACAATAAATAAATATTCTGTCTCATGAACTTGAAAGATAAAACACGCATGGATATTCAAAATTAGACAAGATTAACGCAAACTATTTAATATATATTAAATTCACTTCTGTGATCTGTTTAAAGCTAAGATTTATAGTTGATTAAATATCTCATTTCCATTTCTAATCTGCAAGGTTAGTAATTAAAGATAACAGAGAGAAATAAAAATAGAGTAGCTGAGCACTTTCAAAGTAAGATAAGCAGAACAAAAATGTTCAATTTGATTCAATAATAAACAGATTAAAGCTATTTAACAATCTAATACAAGTTTGAATATGACTGGTTTGGCATTTATCGTGAAATAAATGTTGCTCCTAGATAATCCTCTTGCTTACTTTGGGATTTTTCACTACATACTACAAGTCTCCTTAGAAGAGCACAATATACAATACCTTCTGCAGTCAGTAACAGAGAATAGTTAAAAATACCATGGAGTTGAAAAACTATGGAATTTTAAGTTTCTTAAATGATCATTCAAATAAGCATTAGTAGGAGTTAATTGACTTGATTATGTAAAGCTATTTTGAGAAAAACAATTTATGAAGCATTTTGTCACATGTACCCCTTAGCTAGAGGAATCTGGACTGCTTCTTCATCCACTGCTCGACGTCTTTTTCTAGGAGTCCCTACAACAAATTTTTTCAAGATGTAAATGAATGAACTGTTTTATTGAAAACTGGACACATGCATGCAGTTGCAATGTATCTAAATCAGGCAGATTAATACATTCTAAAGAGCTTAAGATAACAATTGAACTGCAATCCAATTACTGCATTCTATTGTTTCAGACAAAAATTTAAAGCGTTTAATCACAAGCAACGCCAGACATTTTGACATTATTTTTTAAGTGCATAAGATAGTGATTCCCAGTAAACTGCCAAGCAAATTCTTGCTGCTCCTACTGGAACAATCACATGTATGTATTTACATAAAGTTTAATTGTCTCAATTTAAAAAACCCTTCGATCCTTGACACCAAACACAATTACTTTTAAAGTTCAAGTGTAATCAATAAAATAAAATTCACCACTCGTAAAATTCATAGGAACCACATCCGGGACTCAGGTGTTGTATTTTCCATCTCCTCACTAGTAAAGATATTGATGACTTCACTGATGTCATGTTTGACCATTAAACTGTACTTAAATTTGTTCATGAATGATCAAAACATCTTCGGATCTTCCTTGAAAGTCTTTGGCAATCTTCCATTACCTTCAGAAATCTTTGGTAATCTTCTGAAATTTTCGGAAAATATTCAGAAACGCTGATGTGGGCTTTGGACAATTTTTTGGGAATCTTTGGAAATCTTCGGAAAGTGGTCAGAAATCTTCGGAGAATTGTCAAAAATGCTGTTACCGGTATGTTTATATAATAAACAAAATAATACATGGTTGCTTGAAGATATGGAAGATCTCTTCACAAGTTGAACTTTGTATCTCACTCATGTGTTGCGCTCACTCTGAGATATCGCATTGAACGTTCGAAGAGATATTCTGTATCTATACTTTCCCATGCATTTTCCTCTCTATACTGTTTAACTAGAAATTCATATTTAAATATCAGACAATGTAAGTGCAACTTTATAATCACAAGAAAAACATTTCTTGCTAAAAAGTTGTATCATGCAGCTTTAAATTTGTTTTCTGTATGAAATATTTCAAGCAAGTTTAGAGTCTCACTGTCTCATATTTATATTAGTAATAATCTGAAAAACAAGGAAAACAAACAACAAGCTGAACTTAAAACCAAAGCCAGTTATAAACCTCAGTCCTGCATGCGGTATACAACTTTAGCAATTTCATTAAACAGCAACATGTATGCTGCATTGTATCAGGTTCATGAAACATGACATTTTACATGTCCTTGATCCTTAACGTTCAAGAACTTTTTTTCTCGAGCGTTGCCCTTTTTAACAGCCAATCAGAGGAATCCCAGGTACTGTACATAACACTTTCAAGTTTACTGCGAAGTTAAATTGTGCTTAATTACCTGTAGAGCTTTGATCTGTTTTCCTTTTGCTTGAAGAATAAGGCATTTCCTCAAAAGATGCCCCACTTTCCTGGGTTTCCATAGTAACATCATCCTCATCCTCTTCATCATCGTCATCATCATGCTGTTCCCCTCCCTCTTCTTCCTCATCACTGCCATCACTGTCAGTGTCACTGCCGCTGCTGTCTACTTCATTTTCACCTTCCTCGCCTTCCTCACTTTCGTCATCACTGCCGCTTCCACTTTCACTGCCACTACTTACATTGCTGCTGTCAGTGTCGTCATCACTGCTATCCTCATTGTACTTTACATCGCGGAAGTGTGCTATTAAAGGTGGCTTACCTGATGGAACCTTTGGCTGTTTTGGAGCTGGGCCAGATGTCGGCTTTTCAACCCCAGGTAAACCTTTTGAGGAGCTTGCCAATTTCTGTTCTGAAAGTGTACTTTTTGACTTGCTCTGCACTTCACCAGAGACTGCGCTCTCTTTTGTATCTGCCTTCAATAGTACCTGTTTAGCCTTTGTCGAGTTTGTAACCACTTTTTTTGTAGGCTTCAACATTTCCTCTTTAAGTAAAGAGGAAATCGCTTTTCCTGCTTTAATGTGAGGTTCGGGTTTTGTGGGAACAATTCCTTCAGTTTTATTTAAAATTGAAGTTGGCACTTGCAGTCGAGGTGGTGGGCCAGATTTCACTTTTTGCAGTTTTGGAGGTGTTGGCAAAGACTTACTAGGTTCCGAAATCGAGGCAATACTTGGTGACAAGTGATCCGCTTCTGAAATTCTTGTTGTTGTCTTACTTTCATTCTTTTTCACTGACAAACTATTTTGATGAGTTTGAACACTGCTCTTTTCACTATGCTCAGAGTGATCCGACTGTTTTTGAATGTTTGAACTGTTTTTTTCTGAATTTCGTTCAGGCAGCAATTTATTTCCAGATCTTGTGTCTGTATTTTCAGAAATGTTGTTGGTGGCCATTGTTCTTTCAATTTTAGCATCTTTTGTTCTTTCTTTGTGATGTGATACCACATCACTTGGTCTCATTTCACTGTCTTTATCATTACCTTCTTCACTGCAGTTACTCAGTTTTCTGTTCAATCGTGGTATCATGTCCAGATCACGGCTGTCTCCCAGATCAAGAACGCCCTTTCCATCATGGTTGCCATGACTACTCCAATGTGATAGTCCACTTTTAGAGTTATTGGTTGTGGGACTAGCTTGATGAACAAAACTGTGCATAGACTGTGGACTTGTGGGTGGAGGGTAAAATATTCCCGAGCCACTTCCAAAAACACTAGAAGAATTAACACCATTCATCATAGTACTCCTGGACCTGGCCGATGGATATAAGCATTCTTCAAGTCTGTCATGATTGGCAAGAGTACAGTCATGTTCGTGGGAAAGCCAACTTCCAGGGATGTGACTTGTGAAGTATTCCGGTGCAATTCCGTGGGCGTGAGGATGGGGCGGCATCCACCAACCAGCGCTGCCAGCACCACCAGTTAATGAACCATGCAGTGCTCCAGGGGAAGTCAGGCTGCTCTGGGAGCCCAATATTGGATCTAAAGACCCCCTAAAGTCTGGCAAACCTGGTCTTCTTCCCATCATAGAAAACGCACTGGGATGCATTCCATAAGAAGGATCGTGGGACAATGGGGGTGAACGAAGCACCGTGTTTGGATGGCCTACAACAAAAGATTCAAAAGACGAGTGACCAGTTTGCACCGAGAGACTAAACTACGAAAACTCTGAAACAAACCAGGCTAACTTTCAAGAAAGCATTCTTTGAAGAAAGATCACAAAACAACGAAAACGAAATCTCTACGAGGTTTGATTTGTAACGGCGAAATAACGCTAGGAAACCATTTGAACGAGACAGGACGTTAAAACACACCATCACCTGGATTGCCATCGAAAAAGCTGTGTGTATGTGCGGGACTGTGATTTGGGACATCTCGAGGATCCATTCCAGGGCTGCGAGGTATTAAGGACTTGCAGCTATGCCTGAGGATTAGAAATACGATGTCAACGGACGAAACAATAGATTAAATAGGTATGTTGGTGGCCACGAAATGCGTGCTTACGCCGAATCAGGAATATCGAGCTATAAGGGACGTATTATGCGTTGTTAATACACATGTTTATTTACAACTGTTAGAAAAACTATTTTAGAGTATTGTTCGATCGACCAAAGTTGAAAAAACCGTCAAGATTCCACACCAAAGCGATTTGCTTCGCCGACTATTTCCCCGCCCTGAATTTAACGACAAAATTCAAGCGAAGTTCGCAGAGGAAAGTTACAAACTATTTGATAAGGATAGGAAGCCTGGAAATACATTAAAATCGAGTTCTTACCGGCAAAAGTTGTTCTTGATATGCTTCTAGCTTTTTCTGTAACTTCCAGCCTGTCCCCTACATATCATCTGGCCTTCGTCGGAGAAAGACAAAAACAGCCATTTTGGATGGCGTTTTGAGGGAATTTTAAGTCTCGAAAGCTCAAGAAACCTGCAAATCGAGCTCTGGAAATGCTGCAACACGTGTGCAAATCTAGTTTATGAACAACTTAAGAGTCTCCGAAGTTCGAAATACTATGGAGTATTGAAGAAAGCGGCGAAACTTGGAATCAACATGAAAATTTACCTTTTAGGGTTGTTTGGTGCGATATTGAGGAAAGAAGGGCGAAGGAAAGCATAAAGCGCATGTGGTACGTGACGTCACAGAATTGTAAAACAATGCCTCGTGAAATAATCAAAAGTAAACTGACTCGCTACGCCACGAGTTACGGTAAAGAATTACCACTTTCATCTCATTACTCCTCCCCTCGAATACTCGCCAGTCGGCGACCGGAAAAGCTTCGTAGACAACATTTTTGCTTATTTAGCATTCCTTGAGGGAATCTTTTGCGATCACGAACTTAAAGTTAGCCACGACAGCGAAAACACTTGCCTTGAAATTCGCCGGTTGGTAAAAATGGAGCCTGAAGGAAAACCCTTGGTTGTGACTATGTAAATTTGCCAAAATCAAACGTTTCAAAATTGAAAACTTTCAGTGGTATTCTTCTCCGTGTTTGCTGACGCGAGCGAAGTTATTTCGATTGTGTAATGATTTGGAGCGATCGGCCCGTAATCGGTGGTGTTTGAGGAACTTTATAATCGTACCCCGTCCGAGTGGTTTAGCCCGCTACGGTGGTCTAAAAATACACAAGATCACAGTATGGTGGGACGCAACTAGTGTGGAAATGATCTAAATATATAAGAGAACATTTCATACAGTTAGAAATGACGAATACACGGCGAAAATCAAACAGTCCATGTGAAATACCTTGAACATTACAGACTCCGCCACAGGACAGGAAAATGAAGTAGTTGTTTGCCCTCCAAATCTCAAATTACCGAGGAAAATATTGTCGCTTTAGGCGAATATAACACAAGTTTTGGTTTTCAAGATTCAAAGAAAACAGCGTAGACGTGTAACAATTAAAAAATGCGGCTTTTTCATTATTTAAACATATCAGTCAGGTAGGGTTTTATTGCGGAAATTTATTTCCTTTCGATGGCAGGAATTTTACAGGAACAGTATACAAACAGTAACAATAACTCAATGAGGCTATTTGCACCGTTTTCCGATCTTACAAAACATCCAGCCGTCGATCGAACGCGAAAAGAATTTTTCTCCTGTCAGAGACGCCGCGCATTATTGGTTCCGCGAAATGAAAAGTTGATTTATGTAAAACACTCGAGAACATGAATTCTCTCAGGGATGTAAAAATATTACGAACTCGCGAGTCCGCGGCGACTGTTAAATAACAGAGTCATTACCCGTAAAACTATTGAATTCTCGTACGCTGATTGGTCAGAATTCAATACACATATTTGCATTTTATGCACTTCGTTCATCAACTGTCAAAACGAGACAAAAACAGAATCCAGAAAACCCAAACAAAGCGGTTAATTGGAGCTCCATCGAGATCGGGTCGACAAAGCAAAGCCCTCGGCAAACCAGGAGTCGCTTACCCTTAGAAACGAACAGAAAAGGATTAAATAAGACACACAGCAAAGAAAAGAACCCTGTCTTTTTGGAAATGCAAATTTTGCCCAGGCTAAGTCAATTTCCTTTGAGATAGGTAAGCAAAATAAGGCAAATGGTCCAATAAAACGGGCGCACATGTAGTAAATTTGAATGCCGTGGTAGAAATTGATCAGACCGATTAAAAATAGCAAAATAGACATACTGCCATTCCCTTGGTAGATGTTTATTATTTTTCGGTTGAAAATTGTTTGCCAAAGGTAAAAATATTTTGTAGATAGCGCATACTATGCAATTCCTATTGTTTTCAAAATTGTATTTGTTATATATATATATATATTTTTTTTTTTTTCATTCATTCATTTTTCTTCCTGCTCTGCGGGCGCTGGTACACTGCTCAAATTAATCACACATAACTGCTTGAAAACGTAAATCTCATATATTTCTAAACCTAACAAATAAGGAGAAAGATCTATTGTGGGAAAACTTGTTTTAGCACGTTTCTGAACGATGCTCTCATTTTATTATTCTGTACGTGCCGGTTTCATATTTCAAGTTACCTCAAATTTGTTCGAAGCGTGACTTGCGGTGCCTCTTAGAGAATGCGTGATATAAAGCTTTGTCGCGAATCAGGAGTCACGCGTCTGAAGTTATGATCCAAAGGGAAGTTTAGTAGGGATAAAGTTGTTGTTTCAATTATTTGATCCTTGATTTCCGGCTGAACCACCCCTACTTAGCGCGAAGGGAGTAAACCAGTTTAACCAGGCCGCTTTGTATAAACGTGTTGGGTTTGTTCCCAACTTAACACTGATTTAGACTGAATTCCATATTTTTATAAAAAAAAAAAATGTCAGTGGTCATATATTAAAAGGTTGGTTAGATTATATGGGGCGCTGAGGTTTGCTTCGCCGGACGTTCAGAGATAGTTTGTCCGAAACATAGCAAAGCAATATTCGCGATTTTAGAAAGACTTTTTTCGTGAATATAATTTAATTTATTTGCGTAAGAAGACTATAGTCTAAAGGAAGGATTTCCCGTTTTAGCAAGCTGTGCTGCACGCGACAAAGTTGAACTATGTAGTCAAATCTGCCGCGTATATGGGGAGAATGAAGAGAGCTCGTCTGATTCTGAAGTGTTTTACAAGTAGAGCACTTTCGAGTAGGGAGAGAATTACGGAGATCGGAAAGGGATTCTCAACAACACTGTTTGAAACAGAGAATCGAGGATAAACCCGAGGGGGACAAAGGATGACACGTGATCAGGGCAAAAATTAATGTATGACGCGTGAAAAGACACTTTTTCTTTTATTTTTTCTTTTAAAGAAATACGTGATTCGTAAATTAAAGTATATGTGACGCGTGAATTTTGTTAAAATCGTCCGTGAAACAGGATCACGACCTCCCCCCCCCCCCCCCCCCCCCCCCCCCCCCCTCCCCCCTCTCCCTCCTTCTCTCCTTCCTTGTTTTTTTTTTTTTTCTTTTTCTTTTTCCCTCCCTCCTTTTCTCCCTCTTTCTCGAACAGGAGGTATTGTT
>Ga0126339_10002097_pt1 | contig 14120 bp, 10 predicted proteins | sample OrbTmetagenome_2_FD_92532 | JGI IMG/M metagenome (GOLD analysis project Ga0126339, IMG submission 92532) | Coral microbial communities from Petempiche,Puerto Morelos, Mexico - Orbicella T R C metagenome | ecosystem: Host-associated > Invertebrates > Cnidaria > Coral | place: Petempiche,Puerto... | reverse complement strand
TTAGTTGTTTTTTTATACTACCCGGATCGAACTTGATGCAACGTTTGTTTTATTTTTATAAGGCTTGTTACAATCACAGATGGAAATTGAAATATTCACCAAACGTCTTATATTCAATATTCTTCTGAAACGTTCTGGTGGAAAAAAGCCATCTGAAGCTGGTCGACCAGATTCATACGGAAATTCAGGTTTCTCTATTAAAATATTGACAGATGTTTGCTTCGCTTATAAAGAAAAAGAAATTCAGCATCGCTGTTCACTATCGTATAAGCTTGATAGGATAAGATTTCTCTTCTTTTAAAGTCTAAAGGATGTCATTGCTTCCGGGAACAGCTTGTGCGAAGTTCGAATTATTGACGTCGCCGTTCTTTACGAAAACACATCTAAAGTATTTTGTTTTTGGCGACCCAACGGGACCCGCGAAAGTTTCCCGCGTCCACTGCCGTTTCCGTCCTGGCCTTCCCGTCCTCGCATCTTAAGGTCCCTATTGACAAACTGAACGGCATCTATAAAGCCTGTTTTCACTACGACATAAGCACAAGCATAAGAATAATCATAGTGGTAGTGAGGACGCCCACAACACAAGTATAAGCACGTAGGCATGCGCAGAATGGGTCGCTTCCATTCCTCCTTACAGCAGCGTACTCTCACTTGACTTACACATAAGCACAAGAAGAACAAAACTTTTTGTTCTACTTGTACTTATGCTTATGTTGTGCACGTCCTTACTACCGTGTGCTTGTGCTTATGCTTATGCTCATGTTTGTGCTTGTGCTTATGTCATAGTTAAAACCAGGCTTAAAATTGTGAGACATTTTTAATAGAAATTCATTGTTTCAATCGGCGTCATCGTTGTGGTCAAACGCTAACCCCCACACACATCAAGAGGATATAAGAGCACGGAACATTGGCACAATATTGCAGGTTTTCTACCTGTCAAGTGTTCGGAATTCCCCAAGTCTTGATGTCCTGCCAGAATCCTGAATTACGACATTCCTGGCAACATGCCAGAATACAGCGAATTTCCAGTGACCCTGTAGAGACACTCCCTGAAATGATAAGATAATGAAGCCCCAAAAAGGTTAGAATAACAAACATAGGGGAATCTCTTCTTAGAATACAATATTTGTCCCATTAGCGTTAGCAGCTCGAGCTACAAAAAAATCAACTTTGAGTATTGAAAGAGTATGGCACGATCACGGGTCCAAAGAAAATTGAGCAGATTCTACTAAATTTATTTTGTGTGATATGGGTTGAAAAACTCAAAACTGATTGCAAAGAACACATGAGCTCATTAACGCTTTTGCCACCCAGACATTTTGCAATGTCCTCCAAAAAATCGCACCCGAAGGTCTCAAGAGCTCTTTATAATGTTTGGGGTCGATTCCAATCTAGTAATAGTACATCTGCACGCAAATCCGCACGTTCATGAGGAAAACTGATAACAACGATGTCAGCAAAGATTTCCCTATACAGAAAAGCAATGGAATAAATATTGTTCAAATAAGGAAAAAAACTACAGATTGAAGCCTTTGGCTCACGTCGGTGGACAACTGAAATTAAAAAAAAAACAGTCGAATTTGACTTAATGCTACTGTTTTAACTCAATTTTACTGTCCGTTAAAAATAACGTATATGGCAGCACGATGAGGCAAATACGGTTTGTCATTTACCTTGCTGATATCTACCAGTGAATTTCCAATGACATTTGCGCAAAGAGATGGAGACGCAGTCAAATTGTGAAGCTGTAAAAACAGTTCAACTATTCTCTGATGGAACTGGGTGGTGTCTACCTTGAGATGATCCCACAAACTTTCGGCTATCACCTGTTATTTAGGAAAAAAGTTTACAAGTTAGAGGTGAGTATTCCGAGTCGATTTGGATCTGTATTTAACTATAACGGTGCGGCTAAATAAATGCGACCCTGACCACAAATCAAAACTCAGATATCCTATTATGGACATTTAAGTGTGGGATACAATATTTTTTAGTTTTAGGTTATGCTGGTTTTGACAAGCTTGTTGGGCGAGTTCATATTCAAATCACGAGTAAAACGTAACAACGACACAGCTTGAAAGCCAGACTTAACTATGCATCATGAAGTAATGAATTCAGCGCTGCCACCCACCGGAACAAAAAAAATATTCCCGACTTTTCACTGACTGTATTTGGCGCCTGTAAGGCAATTTTCACTGACCTTGCAGGATGATTATTCCGGCCATGAATCAAAAAAAATGAGGATGGCTCAAACAATTTTTTTTTTTTTTTTAAATCGCCTTGTCTATACGAGAACATCTAATAAAATAATTTGGGGCAACTTTAAGATAAAATTGTCTGACTTTTCGCTGATTTTGAACAGGGATTTAGAAATTCCCTGACCTGATACAAAACTCCCTAACCTTGAATAAAATCTAATTTTCCCTGACTTTTCCTGACCGTGGTAACCCTGATGATCTAGCTAATTGTCAAGTATTATACATACGACAAACTTTTCAAACAAAATATTTCTGAACCATACCTCGTACAAATCCGACTTCTCAATCACCCCCAAAGACTGCTTGGAAATCATTGGGATAACCACCACGGGCGCGGAAGGCCTGGGTCCATGGCCGTGGCCAGCATTGACAGATAGCGTCAGGTTGATCAAGTCGAGAAGCGTGCCAACCGCTGAACTTTGGATATTAAACTCGCTGACCTCGAAACAGCACATGATTAGAGACTGCAGCCATTCTGGGAGATACGACACCTTGGAGACTTGATCGGAAAGAAAACAGTTACTGATAAGTCAAGTTACATTAAGTATAGAGAGAAAAATACTGTCTAAGTACTGTCTTGATCCACATTCTCTAAAAAAACGTTACAGTCTGTGTGTACCAATCAGTAAATAAAAAAGAATTAGTCTTTTGAGCCCGAAAATTGCCGGTCAATGTTACACACCTTCTTTTATATCAGTTGTTGCTCTCTGTGATTCCGAATCCTTGCCACCCCAGACTGGAAAGCACGACAATTTCAGCAACAGTTTACAGGCTGCCGCAAATGCCTCGGCACAATTCTTGGACAATTGCACCGACCTGAACGAAGCAACGAGCGCGGTCGGTCCAGTAACATTTCTTCTCGCCTTCAGATTCGTTTGCGTCTTACAGGCGTCCTCGACAAGTTCATCCCTTGTTACATCACACGCTTTTTCGATTTGTTTCCACATGGCATCGCTAACGATTCCACTCGCCCGCAAAGTCGTGTAACATTCTTTGCTCATCATTCCTGAAGCGCTTTCGTTGCTAACACGAAGCGAGTTGACGTGTTTTATCACTCTTTCCACAACAAACTTGGCGAAGAAATTCTGGAAATATTTCACACAAGCTTGAATGAGAGACGGTTGAAAGAGATGCTCAGAGTTCTTTGGTAGCACGTTCTCTCCAGACTTGACAAGAGTCTTATCTCGTCCATCTGCGGGATTCACAGCATTCAAATCACTTGAAGATTCCACCTCTTGGAAGTCGCTCCATTCATCTAGCTCGTCCTGAGTATCTTCGTTATTATCCGCTGAATCAATTCCAGCATCACGTTGCTCCGCCAATAAATTCAATTCCATTAAATTCAATTCTTTTTCATTCGACTCCACAACCGAGTCTATTTTTGTGTCTTCTTCCTCATCGGTATCTTCACATTCAGCCATTTCTTCAACGAATACCTCCTGAGAACTTTCCAGTGAGTTTTCTGGAGCACGATCGACCTTTTTGTTGTCCTCCTTAGCACTTTTTAAGTCGATTATACTCCACTCCTTCAGCTCATGCTCTGCAGAACCTTCCAACTCTTTTTTTCTATCTTTATTCTCGGCGTCCCATCTTGAGTCGTTCCTCCCTTTGTCTCTGGTCTTCATAGAGGGCATCACCTTGGAGAGAAGTCTGGAACACAGGCAGATCCCTTCTTTAACATCCTCCAGAGTCATTGTCTCGCAGCGTTTTGTCATTTCGATTGTAATCTTGCGCAGAAGTTCAGGCCAGTGTTCTGTTTGGATCTCCACATCGGCTTCCTAGATAAAGGGAAACAAAAAATACTGAAGATTAGTGTCTGATGGGTTCTGAGTCCTCTGTGTATCTCAAACGATCTCGAAGAACTTTAAGACCAGCAGTAGAATTTAGCTGTGTATGGAGCATATCATAAGGAGCAGCCATAATGCTCTGTATTTGTAAAGGATGTTCTTTAGAGATTATTTCCAGAACAAATTACCTCACAATTTCCGTTTGAGACAGATAGTTTAGCTGTCATAGTAAACAACACTGGTGGCTTAATAGAGATTTGTCGGCCAAGATACACTCTTTAAAGAAGATTCACTCTTGTTTAAAGCAGATTTAAGAAGACCAAAAAGAGAAGACGAAATGGATTTATAGCATCCGTGCTACCGTTTAGATGGAACTGAAGAGCGCTTAAAAGTAGAGCTGCATTGTACATCGTCCCGAGTCTTTTCTTTCGAGTCTTTTCTTTGTTTTTGGATTAAACTGATTACTTTCGAATCAGAGAAAACCTGAATTCAAAATAATACTATATTAGGGTGGCCAAAGGTCAAAGTGATAAAAATAAAACCAAATGAAAGAAAAATAATTGAGATTGGAAAGATTAAGATTGCCACCTTGAGGATACTACTCGACTTACCAAAGTAACAACGTCCAGAATGAAATCTGTTAAACGAAACACTTCCGAGCAGTTTGTCGTAGATGGAGTAACAACAAATTTACTCTCCTTGTGATCTTCCCAGTTTTCAACTCCATTGACCTCCTCGCTCGCTACTGGTGGTCTATCGCATTCCGAAAGCAACTTGGCTATGTATTCCCACATAAAGTATGGTTCGAAGGCATTGAAGAGCAAGTTGGCTGTTTTAATCAGTTCATCTATCAGCTTGGTCTTCGCAGACTCTGCAATAGCCGCGCCACTATCAAGAACCAGGCTCTCGATCGAGTCCCTTCGGTCACTCTCTTCAAAAGTGGCATCATTTTCTCTTAGCACTTTACACTGATTGTACAATGCCCTGAAAACATCGAGTAAAACGTCTTCAAGGATCGAGCCGCCGATTTCAGGTTTGTCCAAAAGACTGATTAGCAATCGAAATGGTTTCAGCACTTCTAACCTCTGCGCTTTCTTAGATCCATTGGCATCCCCTTTGTCGACAGAGTCGTGATTCTGAAACAGTCTCCTTACGGCCTCGATTACAAGCGGCCTCGAATGCAAGCTGAAGAAGGTCTCCGTCGGCCCTTCGTGATCAGCATCGCTACTACAAACGCTATCGGTCCTCGATAACGATTCATTCTTTGCTGCATTCGTTCCTAGTAGCCATGTGTAAAGACGTCTGTTCAAAGACATGTCTCTTCGTAGCAAAACTTCTAAGGCAGCTGCTACCAACGTCACCTTTTCGTTGGACAGGAGATAGTTTGTATCCACCGGAAGAAACGCAAGAAGAAAATCAAGCATACTCCGCTGGACGAGAACACTGCTGTCTCTAAGAGCCACACTGACTGCTTGAACCTGTTGAGAAAAATTGTGAGATCTAAATTTGGTCGTTTTTATTTTGATCTCTCTGTGTTAAGGCGACCTAACCAGAATGGTAGGAGGAAGCAACATTTCTTGCAGTCACTTCCTGTTATAACTGCTAAGTTTAAGACTACATTGTGCAGAATGTCCAGAGCTCATCCCAGTTTTCACAGCATAAACCGATCTTAAGGCTACAAAGCCCAAGAAATCTAGGATAAGTATGGCAGCCACCAAGAGAAATATTAGAGCTACATAGCTGACTGCATGCATTACAGGTACATGCCTACAATGGCGGATTAAATTGAGGAATTAATTATCAATAACTTTTGTTACTTACTAAAACATGGATATCATTTCCTACGAGGTATTTTTGTTTTCCAGCTCCTTTCTTATTCAGTCTTGTTAGTATAAAGGTGACAGCTGGCAGGCGAATGGTAGCTGATGAATAAATGCACCCCCAAAGGGTCGTGTAGAAAATGTTTTTGTCCGTGTTCTCGCTGAAGGAGCCCAGCAGTGAAATAGTCCTATGCAAAACAGCAGAAACAATGAGTCAATTTATATTTTAAAAAATAAAACATACAAGTAGTGTCTAATATTATTTTTAGATACTTATTCACCTACATATAGTGCCATTGACTCCTGACAACAGCATCACACATTTTAGTGTCATAGCAAATTTGTACTTGACAAGTTCCTAGACCATCGTAATGGAATCATCCACCAGATATAAGGCTCAATTGTTCTGAAAATTGCTTTAATTTGAAATTTTAAAATGAAATTGAGGATTTTAACAAGCTGTAAGTAGAACAGTATAAATATGAAAGTGAGCTGTTGAGGTCATAAAACAAAGTGTACACCATCAGTCATTACAAGAGAACCCAGCAACCGAAATATCAGGTACTGCATCTCATTTAATAACCAATTTTATTAAAGAATTGTCATGAAGGTTGAGTCAGGAAATAAAAATTTTATATAAAGGCTTGTTATTCAGGGCTTCCTACAAGGCCTGCTGCCAGAACTACTACATGTAATTGGTTCTATTAATTTGAAAAAATAATAGCTGACAGTTAATCATTAACTTAATATGTTTGAGGTGACTATATGATCAAAATACATGTAGCTGTAGAATCATTTGCATTCAAAGATGTCAGCCTGCCAAACAAAATTCATGCAATGAGTTACCTGCAAGGAATTGATCACCAACTGGATAGATGTTCATTGTATCTACAGTTAGTACAAACCTGTCAGTGTATTCAGACCCTTCTTCAATTCCTGGTAAAAGTCCCAACAGCAATCCTGGTAAACCAGGAAGCAATGCTTTTCCAAGCGGAAGGAAATAGTTCTCATACATAGTCATCAAAACAGGCCTAGTCGACATGGCAGCATTTCCCAGCAAAGGAAAAAGTCCAGCGCTGTAAATGAATAAATCTTGCGCGAGCCCTTTGTGGCCAATCCGTTTGAAGATGAGTTCGTAAGTTTCTAGTGCCTTCAGATGCACTCCACTTGGCAGTGTCGGGTGCATACATTGAGCTAGTCTTTTTCCAATGGTGAGCTTTCTTGGTAGTACCTTAAATTTTGTGTGATTTTGTAACACCTGAAAAGTAAGTGACATGTCATATGGTATCAAATGTTTTTTGATTTAATGCCGGGTCCTGAACAAACGTTGGGTATCCCAAATAGATTTGTAAATAGGACCCTCACGTTATTTATATCCAAGGTATAACAATCTATAGGGATAATTATAAGATCTTTAGCTCTCAAAAATAATGAAAACAAAACCTCTGATAAACTCCAGGCTCAAATAAACAGTAAAAGCCAAATAAATGCTGCATTCATAAGGCCAAGTTTGAAATAAATGCTGGGGGTGTTTGATAGAGAAAGTATGGTACATGTACATGTATAATCAGGTGCGAGGCAACTGATCAACTATCTTTTACTAACACTGTGCACAGAGCAGTCAATGAGTTTTGCTTTAACTGTAGCCTTCAGATCTTCACAACCGTAACAAACTTGACAATTTATGGGTGAATTGTATCAGCTACAGGCAAGTTCACCCATAACATCACAGGCCCATCACACATACTCAGCCTAAACAGGTGTTACAGGTTACGGCCCTTATTGACAGCCCCAGTGTACAAAAAGTGTACAAAATAAAACTATTGTTCAGATGGTGAAAGCATGTTGACATTAACCTGATGCAAATTTTACAGCTACATGTATGTAAGGAGAAAGTTCTGGAGAATTTCAGACCTAACATCTTTGCATCAAACTTTGTTATTTCAACCCCAAGCCAGAAATGATTTCAAATTGCAGACCAGAACATTTTAACACAAGGAATACTCAGATTAACAGGAATTTAAAAAAATACCCAATTAAATTTAGTGCAAAGGTGCTAAAAGCTTGAAAAGTAAACTTCCATATAGACAAGCGTAGGGTGCATTTTGAACAACTAACTATGGATAACATCTATTAAAAAAAATCCCATCTTGGGCAATAAAAGATGGAATTGTTGCAAACTTTCTTCGCGGATCACAAATTCTAATACAGAGATAAATGTTGAAAATTGGGAAAAAACTTATTGAATACATGAAAAACTCAGGTCATCAATGCTCTCTTTATAGCTGACTTGGAAGGAGGAACATTAATCACAGTTGTCTTTATTCTTGACATAAACCATGTCATGGTAATAACTGTCTGAAATTAGTGTTTACATATAAGAATCCAATGACAGCTAATCCAACGAGTCGAGCATTTTCGAATCTTATTTGTATAGAACTAAATAACATGCGCGCGTTTGCATATTATTAATTCTTGTTTAGTAACAAACAAGGAATTCTCTGTTTATACTGGCGCCCGCCTCGTGAAGTAAAAAGATATTTTAAGTTTACAGTAACTTACCTTGTTTAATTTTCCGAGAGCAGAAATCAGGTCCGCCCACTCACTCGAATACTCAAAGCTTTTAAGAGCTTTTTCGACGGCGTTGATAAACTGTCGATACTTCGAGTCTGATAACAGTTCCAGCTCCTCGGTATTCATCGTCTTATAAGCGATTGAACATCAGACAAAGAATAATTAACGGGGTCAGTTCTGAATCGAAACGTCTTCCGTATACATGTGTGTGACTACGAGAGTATACGTGGACTTTGGGTCGGATTAATCAAATTTCATTACACATGGGTAGTTCTCGAATTCCTCAAGATTAAACCAGAAGCTGGCTGCAACGTTGAAGAATATCAATCCATTGGAAGTCCAGCCAAATGTGCGACATTTGACTTCTCAAGCATAGTTACGGCAGTCAAAGGGAAACATCCACAAAATTAGATACAGGTGACGTCATGGGCTGATGTAAACTCGAACTCTTCTCCGATCACTGTTTCCGTAATATAATTCATCAACAGGATGGCAGTCCTCTTATTTCTACCAGGAGATCACAACGAAACGTTGTCGTTTCTGGGTTGGGAAGCTATCAAAGATATTCTTCAACATGACTGATTTTCCTCCTCGCCTCCGCCATCTTGTTAAGAAATAAACAGGCGAGGCTACCAAGTACTAATCGCATCCGCTGTGATAGACCGTGGGCTCAAGGTAGGGATAAACTTTATGGGAAATGGGAAATTTATGTTTATTAGAAACGCAAATGTTTTCGCATAATATGATGTTGACTACCAAGAGTAAACGTTCCCCAAAATGAAATTTTTATTATAATTTTCCAAAATGGAGGCAGAAGTTGAAGGAGGTACCTCAAGTGGGCCTGTAACTTCCGAGGAATCGCCAAACGATGCCGCACTATATCCGAGTGTGAAAGACATTGAAGATCGGAGGGGCGATAACAACCTCAAAGTTGACAACTCAGACGCAAACTCCGTCAGACCAAACTCTCCTGCTCCGCCACTTACTGGTTTTAATTTTTGGGATGTGAATAGTTACAAGAGAACGGTCAAGAGAATCGACGATGGCGCTAAACTATGTGATGACCTTTTAAAACTTTTGGCGGAACGTGCCGAAATCGAGGGATTGTATGCTGCTAAACTTCAAGGTAAGTACAGGGTAAATACTAAGGCGTGTTTTTACTAGCATCGATCCAAGGCGTGTTTTTATCGATCCAGCAAAACAATCTTTATTTAACTGATCAATAGACATTATGATGGGCAGATTGTGTATTCATTCGTCCATACAATAATTTCGATGGAGTACTGTGCGTGGTTTACGTGGTTAAAGAGGTGTGAAACGAAATTCCACTTTCTCTCTCAAGTCAATTGGGTCTGTAGTTCTGCATGGGGATGCATGATCTTCTTAGCAACAATGAGGTATATTACTAAGCTTAACAGCACGATTGCGGATTCGTTGTTTAGAAGCGAATTAAAGGTGAAAGTTAAGGGAAGGACATTCAGACTTCCTCTCTATTTATAGCAGACGCTTTTAAAGTAGATGCCTTAAAAAAAGTCATTATTTTACCCAACCATTTTGCATATCGACAGTAATCTTATTAGCTCCTTTTTATTTCCTTGATTAGTTCTTAGTTTTTTCTCGTTTGTTTTGTTTTGTGTCTGTTTGTTTCTTTTTCTCATACATTAACATTGATGTGAAACCTTTGTGAGTTATTCTGTGTGACTAAATTTTCAAAAATGCAGGTCTGCATGTAGATTCGAATATAGCCGTGTTGGCAATATGTATACACTTTAAGTGCCCTCTTAATTAGCAGGATAAAATTGTTGCCCACGTTTCCCTAGCCTTAAAGCAGGTGCACTTAAACACTACATGTATCATTTGCACTGGAAAGCCTGCGGGCAGACCATCAGTCGACAGCATGTTGCTTTCATGATCATCAAGATTGTAAACATTTTTAATTTAGTGGATGTGCTGTTTAATTTTCCTTTTCCTGAATTAACCCAGTAGATCATTTATACATAGTGTACCATGAATATATGAGTGTGTTACTTTTACAGAACTTATTAAACTTACAAGTATTTGCTTGTAAAGTTTTCAATAGCTCAATAGCACCTGCTCACAACATCCAAGACAAGCAAAGTAGAGGAGTAAACAAAGATACCTGTTACCAAGTGACAATTAGGCCAAATTGATCTATCACTAGGGAGAAACAGAGCAGAAACTTGTTCCTTTTAGAAGTATGCATTCAAGAAGGTAACTGAGCACAAAACATGTGCTGAAACAAATATCAGATGACAAAACAAGACTCATAGTCAGTGTCTTTTATCAGCTTCTTGAATGTGTGTTTTTATCCCTTCAAACTCATTTTACCATATTGAAAAACCTGACAGGATCTTTGCCTCGTTGGCTATCTACCATCTTAAATCCATAACATGCACTTGTGGAATAACTTAAAAATTACAGAATTAAATATTTACTACTTTTGGGGGGTCACTACTTTCGGGGGATCGCTTCTTTTGGGCGGTCATTACTTTTGGGGAGCAAAAAACATCATACAAAGTTGGTGCAACTGAGCTTTTTTAATGAAATATAAGATGGCAATTCATAACAAAACATTTTTATGAAAACGAGGTAAAATTCATCATTGTTCCAGTTTCATGTTACTGACATCATCACAATGCACTTAGGGGTTGTCTCCATATGTCTACAACATGCATGTTGTCTGTTGTAGGCACAGGTTGTGCAAGTTTCTCCTAGAGTTCTTTTCTAAGCTCTTTAATCACCTTTTTTTCACAGTGACATCATAGAAACAAGGAATCTCTATTCCTCCTCCTTTAGCTCCCTGCATCCACACACAGGCGCACTCCTGCTTTGACCAGACTGCATGGGAGAATCAGCCAATTTTTCAACTTTTGTTGAAGCTGAAACATTTCTGTTATTACCTACACTGCACATTCTGGTTGAAAACAGCATGAAGGGTTTTAAATTTTAATGCGAAGAAAAGTTCATTTTCCTGTTCACTTGACTATTGATTGGAGAAATAACTGTACCGTTGTATTAGACCTTGGTCTCGTCATATTTGGTGGGTAGGTGGAGTTGGCGTGGGGTTGGGCTTGCTTCTTTCAGGGGTTGCTACTTTCGGGATTTACTAGAGGCGACAATTTTTTGACGTCACTTTGGAGGCGTCACTACTTTCGGGGGGTCGTTACTATTGCAAGTTTATGGTTAGCTTTTTCACAGATCTTTTACTCAAATGCAGGTTGGAGCAAAAAGTGGAATGACCTGATCAATAAAGGCACTGAGTATGGATCAGTGAAAAGTGCCTGGCTCAACATTACAACTGAAGCAGACCAGTTAGCAGAGATCCACAGTGAACTTCAAATCAGGCTGAGTAACCAAGTCCATGGAAATGTACAAAGGTGGAAGTCAGCGAATTATCACAAGGCGATGCTAAGCTGGAAAGAAACCAAAAATGCAGAGGAAGGATTCAGCAAGGCACAGAAACCCTGGGCCAAAAGGCAGGATGAAGGTATATTTTGTATTCATTTATTTCTTATTTATTTTTAATAATGTACATGTAGAGGCAGCATGCGTCACAGTCTCCTTGATTTCTTAAAAGAATGACTACTACAGTAACTCTGAAAGGGAATTGGATTCCTGGTACAGTGAAGCTTTGACATGTCTATTACTGTTTAGTTAATATTTATGTTTGCTACATGTATAATGCAATGGTAAGGTTAATGTTAATATTTATGACTTTGTTAATATTTCATGTTTAACCACATGTATGTTGAAATCTTCAGTATGGCATGCATGTTGCTAGATTGGCTGCCAAGTGCTCACAGAAATCAAAGAGGAAAATGATTCATAGTAATTTTTGTAAAACTAAAACTTAGGCAGATGTTTAAATTGACACAAGTTTGGTTTATTAAAAAAATGGTATTGAATGGAAAATGCATACATGTGGTATAACTGCTTTGAGTAAGTCAGCTACTGCACATGAGTGGTAATTAAAAGAGATGCATGTTATTAGTGAATCTGATCTGCAGATCTGTTGAATCTTGCAAGTGTGAAAACATGCCTGTTGATTGCATGAAATATACAGAGGAATGCCACCTCATAGCCACCCCTGTTAACATGACCATCTCATTATTATGGAACATATGAAGAAACCCCTTTCATATGGCCTCCCCATTAATATGGCCAGATTTTTGTCGCCCAACAGTGATTGTGGGGCTCCACAGTGACTGTACAAATGTAGTACTGTAACACTATATACATGCTGATTTCTTTTTTAGTGCTGAAATGTAAACGGGCATACTACCAAGCTTGCAAGGCTAGAGACCAGGCAGAGAAGCTTTACAAAGAAGCATGTGTTGAAGGAAGTACAGTTGGAGAGGAACAAGTCAAGAAACTCAAAGATAAATCAGAAAAAACTGCTAGTGACGCACAGACTACAAGAGGTAGATATGAAGAAAGCCTGAGAGATATTGGAAATTATAACCCCAAGTATATGGAGGACATGCGTTATGTGTTCAACAAGTGTCAGCAGTCGGAGGAGGAGCGGAAGAACTTCTTCAAGCAAACCTTCCTGAGCTTCTGCCAGCAGATGTCACTGGCACCACATTTTAACAGGTACATGTAGGTCGTTAAGCGATAAATTGTTTGCAAAAAAAGGATAGAATGTGTACAGATATACTTGGGGTAATGTGGTTTACACAGTGAGGAGCATGTGGTAGAATAATCATGCATGACATGTTTGAAGTGATTGGTTACCTGCAGGTTGTTTTCTGTTTTAGGTTTGAAGCAACTGTTATTTCTGAGCTACATGTATGCATACATGTATGTGCTTTTAATACTAGCAAAGTGTCTTACACATGTACTTAATTTAATGTAATCCTCTTCATTCCCTGTGGGACATAAGGCTACAACAGACTCCCTCCATTTATGCCTATTTTGTGCGACATGCAGTGCCTCACCTCAAGTGAGTTCTGCCACACTGAGATCAGCCATGACAGGTCTGCATCCGGTGGTTTTTGGCCAACCAGGTTTCCTTTTACCAGGTGGTGTCCATCGCGACGCAACCTTCGTAATACGAGCCTGTTTCATTCTAAGTATGTGGCCCAGTCATCGGATTCGTCTACGTTTAATTTCCATGACAATACTCTGGCAACTAGCAAAGTGAAGCTATTAATAAGTATGCAAATGTTGCACACGTATTCAATTGACATTGACATGTTACATGACGTATTCTTGAACAAAACCATGTTATTAACATTATAGGATATCCAGTATCTACAGTAGTCTTAACAAAGCATTTGAGGCAGCAGACATCGAGGCTGATATTTCGTGGTGGTCTGTTAACTTTGGCACAGAAATGCCGACAAGGTGGCCAGTATTTGAGGTAAGTAATGTATCAAACACGAGAGACAGTGTTTCATTGGGATATCCAAACACCGAGAGGATAGTTGAAAATAGGACGGGCAGCGGAGTATTTTTGACGAACTTGGAGGTGTTTGGATAGCCGATGAAACACTTTCTCGAGTGTTCAAGGTGCATGTATATCTTCTCAGTCGAAACAAAAACTAAGGAGTAAACGGAGAAGTGAAATCGTCAAAATCTATGCTAATTAAGACCGGGTATCCAAACCTCCTTCACGGTTGTGATTTTCTTTGTTTTAACTTGATGAATTGTTAATGAGTTTG
>Ga0126339_10002096_pt1 | contig 14120 bp, 5 predicted proteins | sample OrbTmetagenome_2_FD_92532 | JGI IMG/M metagenome (GOLD analysis project Ga0126339, IMG submission 92532) | Coral microbial communities from Petempiche,Puerto Morelos, Mexico - Orbicella T R C metagenome | ecosystem: Host-associated > Invertebrates > Cnidaria > Coral | place: Petempiche,Puerto... | reverse complement strand
CTTGTGACTGCCTGTAGAGTAAAACGCGCCCGTGAGAAGTTCACCAACGCGTATCTAGGAAAACACTGTTTTACATGCTTACAACAGAGAGCGATCTTACTGAACTATATTTTTCGTTTGTTTTATTTTTGATTATTATGTTGATTTTTGATCGTTCGTTGTTAGAAAACATAATATAGGAGTATACAGGGCTGGTAATAACAGTCGGTCAACGGACATTGTCCGACCAAATTTTGAATATGTCCGGCTAATTTCACATTATGATCGGACATGATGTCCGAACATTTCACCAACACCAAGCTATTGTCCATCCATAAAATTTAGCTAGATACATTATGAAAAGGCTCGAAATTGCGATCGGTACGGTCGCCAATGCGGCTAAAATTTCATCTCTGGCGACCAAAAATTCTGGTTTAGTCAACAGCCGAAAATACGTCTGCGTTAACAGGCGACCACAATGGCGACTACGTTTCTCTGTGTTAACGATCAATAACGGTTATTTCTCAGACATTATGTCCTTCCAGAAATATATAGTCAAAGATCTTTGCTTCTGTAACACTCAATATAAGAAAAGAAGGCAATGTATCTTTTTGCTTTGCCGTGACGGATTCCCTCACATCGGAAAACTTGCAAATGGCTGATCGTGTTTGAAATCGCCCTATAATGCATTGCAAACCATTGAGGATTGAGTACGTCATGTATGCCTACCGATTGTGTCTCTTGGAAATGCATGAATCTTTCATAGACATTACATTAGCTACGTATACAAAATTAGCGGCCCAAAAAGTCTTGGAAATTTTTTCTTTACAGATTTTATGCATTGAGTTCTTTTCTGAATAAAATTCCTACTTGATTTTTACCACTTAGTCGCCAAATGGCTACTCAAGAATTTGTTAATTCTGACAGTTTAAGGCATATCCTGGAGCCCATTTGGGCTCCTGCCATATCATATTAAAAGAGGAAGTGTTCATATTTCCTGTACTTGCCAAATAAAGTACCCTTCAGAAATCGCCCTATTATGCATTACCTGCATTGCTATGTGCTGTTAGCCCTTCATGTATGTACCCTAGAGTCAACTTTGGTCAGGACCCCCCTTGCTAAACCCCATACTAAGTCATGGTATTTTTACAGACCGGTCTATGTTTAGGCTTCTTTTCCCACAAAAAAGGTCAGTTCCAGTCTATGTGAGCACGATTCAGTAAGGAGAAAAATGGCGGCTTCAGGTGGACATGTCAACTTAATCTTCCGGTGAAATTATAAAGTCTGTGCTTGTGATTGGTCACTTAGGTTCCTGCGGGGGCTGAATTCGCGGTAAATTTAAATAAAAATAGATGGGTCTGCGAATAGGCCAGGAAAGGAACAATTGGGGTAGTTGTGCACTCCTAGTGATGGGCTCCTGCTTAAGAGACACAGTCAGCTGGAGCACATGCGCATTTGATACCATTTCATAGCTAATTTGCATATCACAGAGACGCGATCCATATGTTTTTTCACCGAATATGATAAAAATAACATCATAGGATGAAAAAAGCACACTCCAAAACAGGCTTTTCAATAAATGATTGAAAATCAAGCAAAACACTGCGAAGATTGAAGTGGATTTTTTAGATGTACTTTGATTTCAGGTTGAGGCGAACTTTTTTCAAAGTGAGAAAACTAGTGTCCAGGTCAGCATGGTCCCAAAGCTGACTGTGTCCCTTTAATGGTAGCATTCAATAGCAAACTAGGTTTGCTTGAAGAACGTATAATCAGGAGATTACTAGGAGAGATTGGTGCAGTTATCTTGTAGATAAAGTCATCTAATCATCATAAATGATAAATAAATCAAATTTAAAAGCAGTTCTGAATGATTTGTATTGAAAATCTTTACAGTTTGCTAATAACTTTTATTATGCTAATTAATATGCGAATCAATTATGCAAATTAACGTCCGGTCAAATTGATAAGATGTCCGACCAAAATGAAGATTTGAAAGGACACGTGTCCTGTTAAAGAAGAAAAATTATTTCCAGCACTGGACTATATATAATAACTGAAAAATTAAGCCACACATGATGAAAAACATCGCACATAATTGGTGAAGGAAGTTTAACTTAAACAAATGTACCTTGGTCAACGTTCCTTAATGTAACAGCGTCCCTGAAACCAAGGGTAATAACCAAGTTAAGAAGTCTGATGAAATTATCTCTCGCAGCCGCATATTATTTCAGTTGCCACGGAATGCTTCAGTTGTGTGGCAGGAAGCAATGTGTGACAACCAAACTAATTGCTGCGGTGGAAACGAGGACACTTTGGGAATTCCTTAGGCCCAGGTCAAACGTCGAACTTCACATGAGACGAACTAAACTGAGCGAATTAAGTTCATGACAAGTTCGATGTCTGACTCAACTAAGTTCGTCCAGTTTAGATCGACTAACACCTTCTATCTGTCTGAAGCAGACGGATAGATCGTTGGTCGATCTAAATTGGAATTAAGTTTGGCGTTTGACCCAACAGTCGAGCTTTACCGATTGGATCGACTCAAATTGCAATTCAGTCCGTCTCATGTGAAGTTCGACGTTTGACCTGGGCCTTACATCCTGAGCTGTAATGGGGGAACTTAAGCTGCTGCAAAGAAAGTCCAGAAAACGTCTGAGGCCACGATTCGGGGAGTTCTTCTTCACAAGTACCTAACAATGAAACTTTCAGAACCTAAATAGTTTTTTATCAATTTAAACTCACAAATATTTTAAAGAAACGTCAAGTCACGTAATTTTCATTTTCTTGGAAAGTAAACATCATACAAGATCTTAGTGGGGCTTCAGAAAGAATTCATTTTGTTGTACTTGGCCAGAGCAGGTTGTACAAGGAATTGAAATCACTTTTGTACAAGATAGAAACAAATAAGGACATACTTACATGGCCGTTGTAAGGTCATTAATCCATTTGTTTTTCATATCTTCTGTTTTGGTTGACATATAACAAGAATTTCGTTCTACAGGTAAAAAGCACACGATACCATGAACTTCAGTTAGACTATGACATTACACCCTGAATATCGTGCTCAGTTAATCAACAGTCGCTCAGAGGGACAATGTCAATCTTATCCACAGGTTTTATCACTATCCTGTGGATAGCACAGTCGGTTAAAATTCTAAACACTTCTCTACTGAATAGCATTGTCCACTCTTAGAACAGCTGAACCTTAGGACTAAAGCCTTGCATAATGAACAAAATAACGGTTACATTTACAAAGGATTCTAAAAACTACATCATAAACTGAACAAGTGCTTTGCAATGTAATTTTCTCATGAATGCATACCTTGCTCCAGATTTTTCATATACCAACTGTGAGAAAACTGCAAGAAAAAACAAGAAAATACTTAAAACCACAATCACCATCTTAGTTTATAATGCTCTAAATTATCCTATCATTTCTCAAATTAATAATTATTGCATCCAAGGAGATCTTAGTATCAATTACAACTTTAAACATTAAATCTCACCTTATTCTTTACTGGATTAGATGGCATGTCTTGGATTTCAAAGTACTGGAGAAACATGGACTGCTTGTGGTGGTATGTGTCTCCCTACAGTAAAAGGTACAGTATAATAAATAATAACCAAAATAATACATTAAATCAAGTACATGTATGTGGATACAGGGAAACACAGAAAAAAGAGTAACTAGCCCAACTGGCACCCATTTTATGAACCTCACATTGCTGTAGACGTTTTTTTCACTGAGCGCTACACCTCTATGCTTTAATCACCAATCACTTTGTACCTCTTCTCTTGCATGCACATATAGAACGGTGGCATGTTGCCATGGTTACCAACAGGGTTTGGTCTGTTGTAGAAGTTTATATTAAGCCCTACACCTGAACTCATTAATTAAGGATCATTTCCGCATAATGAACTCTACGGCTCTACTATCACACATATCTAGGTAATAAACTATATGGCTCTACAGTTATACGGCTATCTTGAACTCTACAGCTCTACTATCACACATATCTACATGTAGGTTATGAACTCTATGGCTCTACGGTTCTATGGCTATCTACATGTACATAATTAACTCTATGATTCTACGGCTCTATGGCTCAATGACCATATATTTGCCTTTCCTTCAGAACGTTGCTCAACATATCTATTTCTGATACATTGTATACATGTATCACAGCTACCAAATGCTAAACAGTTACGATCCATACAACTACTCGCTTATCTGTTCCCACAAAAGAACTAACCTTTGTCTTGCAGATAATTAGCGCTGTATCAAAGAGAAAAGCATGTCTGTAAAGCAAATCAAAGAATGAAATTAGGCAACATATATACATGTTCCAACAAAGTTTAGTTACTGAATAAATACACTGTTAAAGTAAGTAGCCATGTAAAATTTGATGAAACAGTCTAGTGCACATGTAGTAAAATAATCTTACAACATTGCATGTGTACTTCCTTCAATCTATCCAGAAAAAATGACTCTTTCGTTGCCTTAATCATTCTTTCAATCAATTCACATACCTTTTCTTTGGTGGTTGATCACTAACTTTTATGAGGAGTTCACCATCTTTCAAAAGATGCCCAAATCTGAATAAATTAATATCCTGAAATGACACAAAAAAAACGAGAATTATATTAATTTGAAAATTGACTTAAAATGAAATAAATGTTCTGAGCCTAGAGCAGAATCTAGAATGTTTGAACAAAGTATTTGTAGCTACAATCAAGATACTTGAAGATAGAGATCTCTAGCTGAATTAAATTGATACTGTATCATATGTACATGTAACCAACTGTTTATTATCAGCAACATGAATTAATGACTGATTTGAAATCTTACCACTTCACTGCTCAAGCTGTGAGGAAAACAGGAAAGAAAAAAATAAACTTAAGAACTTGATATAAAATAAATGTGTAAAGAACATATTTGCCTCTGCAGTACTACATAACAGTACAATGTCAGATATATGACAACTGTCTTCTGATTCAGTGTGCATGTATAAGGACAACGTACATTTACATAAACTTGTTTTACTTAGTTGTTTCTGAAGTTAACCATTCTGTAGTTCATCCCAGGACTATGTGAGATATATATGTATTTGAATTTAGGCAGTCACCTATTTATTGTGGTGGGACCAAATGGTAAATGTACTTGCACATACACTGTTTAAGCAATAGAGGCCTTTTTCTGTGTTAACATAGCCTCACCTAAACTCCAGGGGGGGGGGGTGGGGGGAGTTCAAGACAGTTATGTAATCCTGAGGCACAGTCAAGGGGTTTGCATAACTTTCAAGAATTTTCCAACCCCCCTAAGTGTTTAGATACATGAGAAATCTCCAAACCCCCTGAGTGTTTAGATGAGGGTATGTAAATATGGAAAAAGTCTTCTATTGTTTTTATTAATTAAAATAATTCTCAAAAAGCAAGGTTTACAAACTCTCATCTAAACACACCTACCAACCAATGAGAGCATGTGTACAATCTTAAATTATTTTAAAAAGCATCGATAGTAATAGAGGGCAAGCAAATTAACCTTATGAAAGTTTATCTGCTCAGTCGTACACAACATAAAAACATCCATTTTGGTAAAAGGAAGTTACTAGTGACCAGGCTTCTTTCATTCACGCACCTGTCTTCAATATCTTTAACAGTTCTTGAGTTTTCATCATCACGTTTCAATTGGTTGATGAACTTTGCAACATCCTACACAGACACACATTTAGCAATAATTACCAAATAACGTTCTACATGTATACTAATGAAAAAGGATTACACTCTTAGAACATTAAATTTCTAAGTTTCTATGAATTCAAACTGAATAATTATAGATGTCCTTATACAATTGATATGAAACAATTCCTACTACTCTCAGTTGACAAACTTGTATTAAGTTATTGTTGTAAACAGTTCATGTGTGTGAACATGTACACATACAAGTGTCAGATACACATGTAACATAATTTAATATTAATCTCATAATCTTATATAAAGATCTTAAGCTATGTAAAAACTATAGCCCTTTTAAATGTAAACTTAAGCGAACGTTATAAGACATTTAGTTATTAATTTTCTCAATTAGTTAGTGACACATCATTTTTATAATTTATATACATTAATTTATTTTAGGTTTTAAACAGAACTTGTGGTGATCAACTTAAAGCCCCTCAGGGGAGTGTTCAATAAAGTTCCATCTCATCTCATCTCAATTTATAATCTTCCATTTTCGTTTTGGTCCTGTCTAAACTGAAAATCCTTACCCTTCCACCAAATTATGACAAACAAAGCAATTTACTGGTGATAACAAAATACCATGCACTAGAGGAAAGTCTTAGTTAAAATACCAACCTGCACAGCCGCTAGGGCTTTTTCAAGGCCTTTTTTGTCTGGATGTGTTGATTTTGTCTGCTTGTTAAGCTCCTAAAATAAGCACACAGAAAAAGACAAAAACATGCCTGGTTAAATTGCAGATAGCAGCAGTTTACAAAGTGATTGGGCACTCTTCGTACCTTAAAAAAGTGAACACTCATGTCATTCTGGATTTTACAAACATACCATCAGCATAGAGCACCCCACGAGAGAGTACTCGTGATTAAATACGCAGGGATTTCATCAAGGGCCAGGTACTGGGCAAATTGACTGGCTGTGAGGACAATTATTTTGCCCAGCTGGTTTGAACATCTAGCAGAAAGTTTTCCTTACATAGTTCAGTCCTAATAGTTAAATGAAACCCCTGATTATAAGTTATGTTCTTTCAACTAACATATTAAACAATGAAAACATTACAATCTTCTAGTTTATTAATTTGGTTGCAGTGCAGTTACCTGTATTAAAAGAGGGTACTTTAAAACACGTTGAAATGGTACTACTAACAAAGATCTCAATGCAAACTTGCTATTTGCTCTCCTTTGACATTCCTGTAGTATGTAGTAAAGAAAGTACAAGCATTTACATGTAGAACTCATATAAATCAATTAGTTGAACTAAGACTAGTCAAATAAATCAGAAGGAAGGAAGATATAAATTATACAGCATGCATGTATCATTCTAAAAAAAGACAACACCAACAAAGATGTACAAAAGATACAAGTAATGCTACTGCAATTTCACTGTACCTTTAATCCTTCACGAAACTTGGGATCTGTTCTGGAAAGTTCATCAATCTGAAGATGTAAATTCATAACATTGCATGGGTTACAAATAAATTACCAGTAAGGTGGTATTAACATTACTATCCTCTCTATGGCCACCATTACTACTTTGTAAACACTACGGCCTGTAGCAAGCTTCAGGTGCACATTTGTGTAATATAGGCCAATTTTTTTTCTGTTTTCACAGTAGAAGTTCTCAGAAATGCATGTAATTGACTAAAATAGGCCCTAATTAACAAATCCGTTCACAAAAATATTTTTTTTTAACTCTTAAGGGGTTTTCCTGCGAAAAAAAGGATTACCCATAATCCTTTGCGTAATCTTCCATGTGGGAGAAAAGTTCAATCTCAGGGCAATCTCAGGTTAAAACTGGTTACAAAACTTCCTGAACAATAACAAGGCCTGGTTACCTTAGCAAGTGCCATCGCGTACCCTGATAAGGGTGAAATGGTGGCAGAAAGGCAGAGAGAGATTTGTACATTTCTTCAATGAATTTTCATATCACACTAATGCCACTACACTGACAAATGACTTGGGGATCAAAATTTTCAGTCGTATTTCCACAGGAATGTACAAAGTCAAGTTTTTGGCAGATCTTTGGTCATGAAATGAGCAATGTTGAGAAGATGGCAATAATCAAAGGTCAGAGAAGCGAGTTTCAAAGGAATTTGTAGGGTGGTGATGCCAATATTTTGGTCAACAAGATGGCTATCATTTCACTTGGGGATTGAGATTACAGTGTATATTTTCAATGCAATGCAATGAATCAAGCTAGAAATTGGAAGAAAACGAATTTATTGTACAAGCATTTATATCTGTGAATGTTACGTATACAAGTTGTACAGGACGTTGACATTGTAGAGTTATGATTCGTATTTTATCTTGGAGAGCAAAAGGGAAGCATGATTGATCGGCTGGCTCGAAATTTAGGAGGATTCTGACTACAAGGAGTGCATTATTTTCCAAATATCAGTTGTATCCTTAGAGTTGGTTAACTTTACTTATTTCTTACAACTGGTGGTGGTTTAAATTAAACACTGAGAAGAATAATCTGTGCGCGCTGTTACACGTGACATTCTATTTTCTCACATTTTTATACTTTTTGGATCAAAATTTGTTTAAAACCTATCGCTCAAACCCAAGCTCATTTTAGGTCACTGTTTTTCTTATTACAAATGCAAGGTTTGAAGAAGGTTTCATGGTCATAGGTTTTTCTGATGCGGAGATATTCAACAAAACCTATTCACCTCTTGCCACTTAAGTGATTTGTACACCCAATGCGTACTACAGGTCTAAGTAACTACAGGTTGCAAGAGGATTGCTACTACTCTCTCTCTCTCTCTTTGTCCAAAACAGGTTCATGTAATTCCACCCTCCTTCTTTCCTCCTTCCCCCAGCATTTTTGTCAGGTTGCTCTTTCTGGCACCCATTCATTCTCCAAGTAATGTGGTAGATAGAGGCACTGAGAGAGTGAAGTGTTCAGCCCAGAGACACACCACAAGGCCCTGGCCACTGCTTGGAACTACAGTGGAACCCCGCCTTACAACCACCCTGTTAATACGACCACCTTGTTATTACGGCCACTTTATTCTGACCCGCAAAAAAGTTCAGTCAGTCATTTACTTATTTAAAGAACCCCTTTAATACAACCACCCCATTAATGCGACCAATTTTCCATGGCCTGAAGGTGGTCATATTTACAGGGTTGTACTGTATTTATACTTCTCAACATTTCATGTGCGGTAAAATGCAATAATCCCCCCTACCACCCACCTCCTTTAGTTACACCAACAAGAATATAGTGTAAAAAAACTTACATAAGATTGAGCTTCTGACATTTTTGTGCAATATTTTCCATACTTTAATAAGTCATCTCTCTAGAGAAGAAATTAAGTGTATAAAATAAAAAAATACATTCTTAATAAATTTAATCTGGAAAACAGAATTTTAAAGTAAGGCTATCAAGGATCTGAACTTAAAAAAAAAAACAAAAAGGAAACACTAAGTCTTGCAACAACTTTTGAGTAAATGAAATCAACAAAAATTACCACTAAAAACACTGCAAACTACAATTATCTGTACATACAAATTCCAGAAAAACAGGACTTATTTGCATTCCTCCATTGCTACAGCCTTTCTCTAGCTTGCCCACAAATTTTGTGTGAGTCTTCAACAAATCCTGTAAAAAGAAAAGTACACATAACCCAATTTGGTAAGCTACAGTACATGTATAAGAAAGATGTCTGACTGTAACCTACCTCTATATTGATAAAGATCCTAGCCTTGTCATCAGGTGACATCATTGATTGTAACTTTTTAATAAAATGCTGTCAAAATTAAATGAAAATGAAAAAGCATTCAATGCAGAGTTTTCTCAAGCTACATGTACATGTCAGCAGAAAAAAAATTCCATAACATAAAAATGTACTTTTATTAGTTACCTCTTGAATCATTTTAAGAGCCTCAACATAACTTTTCTCAGTCTCAAGGAGCTCAGCTACAACATACTTCCTTTTCTCTTCTATTGAGGTCTGTCGCTCAGGCTTCTGTAACATTACAAAAGAGGAAACAGTATATCTAACACCATTTGTTAACACATAATAGGTTAAGAGGCTATGTGAAACATTTCTACATTCCAAAAGTTGTCTCACATAAATTGCTAATTCTGAACCACAATTTGCAACAGGCTCGAAATATTTTAAATTACAAATAGGCACATTCCCATCACCACACATGTACAAACATTTACAATCTGATTAAATCTGCAGGAACAAAAACACATTTAACCTACTGGAAATTTTTGATAAGAAACAAGGTCCTCATAAATTTTTGTTTCTTCTTCAATGGTTACAGCATCATAAGGGTTTTCCTCCTCTGTTATGTCACGATTTCTACAGAAAAGGTCCACCAACAAAATTAATAAACTAAAACATTGAACAGAAGCATGTAAAAAACAAAATAAACATTCAATTAATGACAGTTGAAACTTTTGTCTCTAAGTTTCAAATGTTGACATGAGCAGGAACCCTTTGGGGCCATGTTTATATGTATGTCTGCCTTTTGAGAGGTGTCTGTTTAGAGACTGGAATGAGTCCAATTACATACATGTACATGTCTCAAATTTACAGTAACCTTAGTTTGATTTTGATGACACCAATTATATACAGTATGCTTTTTAAGAGAAGGTTAAAATCTCTCACAGACCAAAGTACAAACCTACAATAACATACCTATGTACAAAAACAGATCCAAGCACATCTAGAAAAAGTCTAAATGAAGGTTTGCAAGGTACATGTACGCACTGTGTACTGCCCAAAAAATTTGTGGGTTAAAGGGAGTGTCTACTGTACTTTCATCTTTCATCAGTGTTCATCTTTCAGCACAGGTCTTGCAGTAAAACAAGTACATGTACATATAAATACTTCTATCAGTACTCACAAAGCAAGATCCTCAAGGTTTGAATAAATATCCTCATCTTGAATGTCATGTCCAGAATCTTCAGGTGGGAAAGGACTGTTAAAGGGAAAGAAAGCATATGATTGACGTTATGGAAATCACTCATGATGAAGTCATTTTCACAAACAGTAATTTTCAGCTGCCTGAAACAAAAGCTGGAAATCCATCTGTGTTTGCAGACTACCTTTTATAAAGGCCCTGGTTGAAATGTTTGAAGCTTTGACTTACATATACAAGAAAGGTATCGTGCCATTTCATTAACATATTTTGCACTGCTCCAGATAATTTTAATACCTGCCCCAAGGAGGGTTATTGGAAATTCTGTGGGAGGGGTACATGTATTTATTTTCTGAATGTTCAACACATTTGCCATGCATTTAAGGTCATTCCTCACATTTGCATTGCGCATCCTTACTGCGCATAATTTATGGCGTCATTAGCGCACGCTTGTGCATGCGCATATTGAAAACATGACGGATTTGCCTTGATATTGAGCTCTGTCAGTTGAAAAATGCCTCTAGCTCACCAACAAGCATGGGCACCCCAATTTTTTTCCAGTCACTGTAATCAACTAATCATAAGCTTTGCGCGAGAAAAGACTCATCTAATTTCTATAGCTGAAAATTAAATAAATAAGAAAAATAGCAGATACACTGTGGTCTTCTCTATTTTGCAGTCGGTAACCACGTCAAGAAATTTGGTTCAAATTTTTAATCAAGGATTTAGCTTTCTGTCTGAATCAAACTTAAACATTTATTTGTGTCCGACACAATGTATTGACTGTAGTTTAATGCGTGTTCTTATGAGTCCGGGCTTACAAAGATGTTACAATTACTGGGAATGTGTTCTCATAATAAGCATTAAATAATGCCAAAATGGGGCATTTTCAATGCCTCAAGTACTGCTCCTTAATGAGCATGGGCACCCCCCTTTTTTATTTCAAAATTGAAGTTATCATATGACAAATATTCAGTTGACAAAGTTTGAACAAAAATCTATTGTCACTTTTATTTCAGAGGAATTACCTTAACAGTGTGCAAATCAGTTACTGTATGTTATATACATGTAGTAGCAAGAGATTTCTGCAAGCTCCACTAGACCCAAGCTATCAAACACAACTTTCTTTGCAAAATGATACATTGTGTGCAGTTGTAAACTCAAAGTAACAACTTACTCAAATCCAGCTGTAATTGCATACTGTGTATGAGAAAGGACTGATAGAGTTTTTATAACCTATAAGATAAAATATAATAAAAAATATAATAAGAGAGTATTAAACGAAGACTTCACACGGTGGTTCAACTGAACATACAGCCCCTCCCATCTGGCCATGGCATGTAACTAGTATTATTCAATATTGGTATAAATCTACTAGTTAGCGTTCTATCACAAATGCCATTCTTTGATTGGCTACGCTACTCACTACAGGTGTATCTATTCTGTTGTAAATAGTGAATGGCCTAGCAGTGCGTGGTTGTCTACAAAATGACAGCTACTTCTTGCATTTTTGATGTGTCTGAAAAGAGGATTTAAACAACGTTTTGAACTGATAGATTTAATATACTCAAAAAATTGGATTATTCACTCTCAATTTCTGTGTGATAGTTGACACGGGCTGCACCCTTGTTATATCTATCAGTGATAGAAATCTCAAGCTCCTAATCTAATTGTTAATTACATTGTACTATAGAGCGGTTTTCAATTGAATGTCGTAAAACTAAAACCAAACCAATTACTTACCAATTAGACCACTCAGCCAATTTCAAACTGCAGTAAAACCAAAATCAATTTAACCAAAACCAAAATCACTGCCTGTTTACTGTCGACACTCATTTGAAAACTACTCTAATCACAGGTCAATATACAAAATATTAGAAGCAAATTTACTGGCTTGCAAGTGTTACGTGAAGTTATAAAAAAAGAGAAACAAACTTATTAAATAAGTCCCAAAGCCAGGACTGACTAGAAGATTGAATAAATAGAAGATTGCGTATTTCTAAATAGGGAACATTAACTCTCTAAGGAAACATCACTTGAGAGCACTAGTTTAATCCATAACTAGTAACTGTCTGCCATTGATCCATTTAACATGGACAAAATATGTATAATTGTGAGGGCAATTAAATATTTCAATAAAGGGGCCCTGGCCTAGGGTGAAAGTGAGTCATACAAATATTTTTGCAATAAGCAGGGGAATGACTAGTTTGCATTTTTCAGGCATATAGTATAAGAGGGGTCTAGGAGGGTCAGGAGGAGGAAGAGCAAGCCATTAATGTAATCTTTAGTTGAATAGGGACTGACTACTTGATTGATCTAACCAAAAACCTGCAGATGGAATATTCATGTGAACCAGAAATGTGTTTTGCTCCAAACAATATTGTAGTACTACCCTCACATGTACTGTTTTTGATTTCACCACACCCCTGCCCCTCCCACCCCGCTAGCAATTCATGTCTAGCTTTATATATACATATTTTTTTCCTATGAAAATTTCTTCTTTTCCCATGAACCACAATCTGGTGATTATGGATATGATCTGAAACCACATCTGTGGTTTCTAGAACTTAACCATGTACATTGTATGGGTCTATGAAACAATAAGATGCTAGTTAAAAAACGTTGGTGTACTTCCACTAGTTTCACTTGTCATTTCTTTGCAGAAATTGAAATTTTCCAATGACAAGGGTGTTTAAAAACAACTTCTTATCAATACATATGTATATGAAAAAATCTGGTATGCACAGTAAGAAAACTTCCCTTTACCAAAGTAACCATTTTATTTATCATTCACATAGAGTTGCAGAGCCAATCTGAATCATCTAATGAACCATTCGTTTTTTTTTTTGTTTTTTTTTTTTAAGGGATATCAGCTAAAATTCAGAGTTTGGACAGTATTGGAATCTAGCTAGTTAAACATATGATAAATGTGCACGTTTTATGCAGGGTCATGTATTTATCTCAGTAATTTCAAGTGTCAAACACCACAAGTCAATGGAAAATTTACACTGATGTATACAGACACAACACAGGATATTGTCTCAAAATAATGCATATGTTTTATAACCATTATACTCCCAAGGATAAATACAGAGTTCTGTGTTTACACCATGGATCACCTTTAACTAAAATAAACACAGATAATCTGCATAGTTCCTACCAATAATAGCACGAGGATAATCAAATCATGTATAATGCTTCATCGATATAAATGCACACACAATTATATTACATTATCCGATTCGCAAATCGTGCTAGCAAATGTAACCCAATGTAACCTTGTTCAAAAAGCAAAGAGGGAAAAACCCCGTACGACATTCAACAATCAGTTCCGGTGTCATCGTAAATGGTTCAACCCAGCTTAGCCCCACATTGCGTTCTATGAAACAAATTGTTATTTCATTACTGTCGGCGCTTGTTCGTTCGCTAAATTAGTGTCACTGTTAAGGATTCTCTAATTAACCCTCATGTATTCCAGAGGCCTTTGCTAATCGTTGTGCTACGTGACTTTAAGAGTGAGCATAAAGTTAG
>Ga0126339_10002094_pt1 | contig 14122 bp, 5 predicted proteins | sample OrbTmetagenome_2_FD_92532 | JGI IMG/M metagenome (GOLD analysis project Ga0126339, IMG submission 92532) | Coral microbial communities from Petempiche,Puerto Morelos, Mexico - Orbicella T R C metagenome | ecosystem: Host-associated > Invertebrates > Cnidaria > Coral | place: Petempiche,Puerto... | reverse complement strand
AGTGTAACTTACTGGGCGATGAGGTCCTGCATTAGTTGTCTCCAAAATTTTCCGCTCGTCGCCGTATTTCCTGGGTTTGGTTTGAGTTGGTGGAGCTGCTCTGATGGGCTTTGGTTCCAATGTGGCTGAAATGCGAGGTTAATCCATTATCACTATACACAGACGTGTATCAAAATGTTGTTTCAAACTTTCAACAGAAGCTGACTGACACTGAAGCCCTGAGGGCTATTAAATGTTAAATGTTGAATGTTACTTTATAGTGGTTGATGCGCTTAGCTACAACTAGCTAGTTCTAAGACATGCCACTTAAACTGAAAGAAAGATCTAAATATTGCAAATAAACATGATAGGCTTAAAATTCCCAACTGGCGGGAGGCAGACCAGTTGGCTATTTCCAAGCATGGCCAAAGAAACAACTCCAGCTTAGTGGTCAGAGCAGGACTTGAACCCACAACCTCCAGATTTCAAGTCCGGCTCAGCCACGCTGCCTCCACATGATATGGCTAGCTCCGTGAGAGGGCAAGATGAACTGAAACCCTCGCTGTGATTAGCTAGCTGAACAGGCAAGATGGCGCTACATGTATCTTGCCTGCTCAGGATTACCTGTTGTGTCCCGCAAGAAAATATAGTTCTTTCACCATAATCACATGACCCATACCTTCAACAGCTGCCTGTTCTTTTTGTTTTCTAAACTGCTGCAGAGCTGGTCTATTTGTCACTGACGGAGCTGAGTCAGAACTACTTGCATCACCATTTGCCATGTTGAACTCTTCTTCAGAACCAATAGAACCTGATGTCAACCTTGAAAAGAAACAAAGAAAAACTTATAGGCAAGTCAAATTGAAATCAAGTTTAACTACATGTTATTATGCTGTTATCAGCCCTCCAGGTTGCAACATGTTTTGACAGTTCAGAGCGATATCGTCTGGAAAGCAGACAAATTACTGCCTGTTGTTGCATGCCAATAGGCAGGGATATCTGTCTGCATTCCCATGATGGGCAGCAACGTGGGTTACAACCAGTTTTGAAATACAACCACAAGATTCTCAGAAAGTAATTTGACACCTTATAAATTTTCAGTTTAAATTCTGTTCAAGCTGCACTTTCCTTTATTCTCTACTGACAGCTTGGATGAACACATGTACTTCTAAGACATCAATCCAGGCAATAACTAAGGTTCTTGCTTAGGCTTGACTCTTTGGTATTCTCTTTTTATGAGTAAAATGTTGCAGATTTATACCACTGGGAATACAAATTAAAGCTATTAATTCAAAACAAAGTTTTACTACTCAGTACCTTGTTGTTTACATGTACGGCATGCAAAGCATTATTCCACTGCATGCTGTTGTTGTTTAATTGGGAAAGTTCATAAAAGTTTTTAAATCACTTTCAAACAATCAATAAAAAGTTTAAAGTTACGTATTTTTAAATGTTTATACCCCAAGTGTAATGTTTTTGGTCTCTCAATTCTTAATCAATATGACATTTAGACTGTCTCGTTTATCACTTTACTTGCTTTCCTCATTATTAATTTTATTTATAAATGAGTTTTCTCTTGGTGTACAATAAGTTACCCCAATTATAATTATGCTTAAAATTCTGTCTCCTTGCATAATTCACCATTAATTATTTTAGTGATGCACACATTTAATTTCATTACTTTAAATACTTTTAATGCAGTTATTTGCAAAATATTTAATTTCACCTATTTTAATTTTAAACTTTGCTAGTCATCTTCTTCCTCATATGTATGTTTATGTGTTTATTGTTAATTGAAACATTATTGGGAAGCTACCAAAAAGTACACTGTACAGACAGCATTGGTGCAAATTTGCCTGTACAACAATGACAGCTAGTGGATGGAAAAAATGAAAGATATAGAACAAGCGAAACACCACTCACACACAAAGGAGAATAAAGCTGTACTAGTCAGAAAAAATGATTTACAATTTAAGAAACATTGTTTACAAAAAAGGGCCTGTTAAAATACCTTGGGACATTTTTATTTCTGCAGTATGCGATCAGTCATGCAAGCAAGACAGTGGAACAGTATTCATGGTGGGCGTAAGGCAAAGTTAGACTGTAACTTACCCATTTCCATATGCAAAGGAAATTATCATGAAGGAGGTACATAAGTCAATGATGAATGAAATGGAAAACAAGTTATGACAATGAGTGCAGAAACTAAGTTATTGTGAATTATAAAACGCAAGTTAAAGTGCAAAATGAGAAGAAATTATTGGGAATACTAACTGTAAATTAGTCCCAGTTGTCGGTAAACCACTTTCATCAAATCTATGAAATTATACATAGGAACAAGGAAAAAGTGATGGGCATTAGTAAAATTTTGTAAAGAATCTTGACAACACTGAACACTTAATAAATACTTACCATTATGATATAACTGTTGTAAAATTATTTTTGATTACAGCCATCCACTGTTAAATGTTATGCCTGGGAATTTAAATTCCTCTAACTAAAATAATTATCTAAATGAGTGCAAACAGTGATCGTCAATTAAAAATGATAAGATTGGTCTATTCAGTAACATATTTTAATCAAGGCTACATTTGTAACACCACTGTCTAGAGTCCAGTCTAGTCTCCCTCCCCCAAAAAGATAGTCTGACCACATTAAACTTCATGACTAACTAATTAAATGTGTGGTATTCTTCTAGTAGAAGTTACCCATAAAGAGGTGGAAAGCAGGTCATGAGACCTTGCTGGACTTACTGTAAACATGGATTAACTCTTCTACTTAACTCTTCTACAGAAGTTTTTTTTAAGGCCTTTTCCTGGGTACATGCAGAAGGGACATTGCAATTGAGTGTGTGATTGTCAGATGTACGTGATTGTCTACATACTTATTTAAATTTTCACATACAGGGTTAAAAGTACATTATGCATGTAACATGATGAACAATGATGTATATGAAGTGTATACAAAACCAACAATCTCTGCCAACCACTAAGCACACATAGAATGTTCATCTTTTATTGAGCTGACAATTGGGAATGAAGAAGAGTTAAGAAAACAATTTGGTTATTTGCACTTAATGAAAAATTATCAATCATGTGAAAGAATTTTAAATACTTCACACTCGTATCACACAAAACACCAACATGTACATTTATCTAGATTAATTTATCCATTTTGTTAGTTAGTGTTTAAGGTTATGTTTAGTCATTGCAATAACATTTCTAACAGGGCATTTAAAGTACTGAATTAATCCTTTAAATTTCTGAAGTGATTGTTTAGGTAATAGTAAGTTGCATTTTCCCTGTACAATGTACATGTACATGTACTACCCTTAATGTATATGTATATGTACAGATATTTTACTCATTTTAGACAAATTACATCCATACCCCTCTCCACTAACATCAAGAGTAACCAAGTTTGGTCACCAAAAGAAGGCAAAATAAACTAAAACAAATCTTGCTCAATCAATGCTATTTTTCATCCACAACAAATTCAGAAAATTATCTTACACAAGCAAAAACTTGAATTTGAAAGATTTTAACACAAGCCAACATAAACTGCTTTTGTTCCCCCATAATTGAACAATTGAACAATTCATTTCTGACACATGTGCTACAAGTTTACCTTCTTCCTCCTCGTCCAATGGGACGTGGTTTGTCAGTGAATCCCCGTGCATCTGCTGGAGCTTTCACATAAACACTAGGTTCTACAACATCGTAGGAACATGAATGTGAGTAATGGTGACTGTGGTCTGATCTTTTGACCTTCAGATGCATGCCAGGGGTTTCAATAATGGCTGTGCTCAGGGCAACATGACCAGCTGTGAGGATCATTTTGCCAACCTGGTTTCACAATCTAGGGAAAAGGTATCCTCACTAATAATTAAAAGACGTTTTGCCCACCTTTGATAACCAGTAACCCTCCTACTGAAGACGCTAATAAAACCCCTGAGACACTTGACTGTTTTTGGTCTAGTGTTACAATCAATGGTAACGGTTTAAGTTAAATGATCAGAGGAGCTAACACAGCTCATCAGGGCAAGCAGTAAGGTGTGACTCCAGTTTCTAGTGTATCTCGGGCAATCTCCAGCGGTCACTAGATTTTCTCAACACTCCTACTAACTTATAGTGTGTCTAGAATTATTGTGTAAAAGCAATAAGGGGCGTAGACAATAGCACAACAAGACAACCCCCTGAGACTCCAGCCACTTGTTCTTGATCTTACATCCAAAGCACTAGGCATTAAGCCACTATGGCTCCCATAGTGTTACCAAGACCAAAACTTACTGAACAATAATTGTTAAGCACATGTTGGATATGAGATGGTACATGTAGATACATGTAGCCAATGAGGTGTGTAGCACCAAGATGGCTCCAATCATCTCCAACAAGCGCAAGTGGAATAATTGCTGTAATAAAAATGCCCCAAAATATCAGAAACTAAATATAAAATAACAATAAAAATTTAAAAATGCCCAAAAAATTATGCATATGCTTACCACATTTGTAGAGTATGGTAAGGTGGGTCATTTATCATGGTGGCTAAGCCAATAAAAACTATTGAATTGCATTATCCAATGATCCAGTTTTTAATAATACCTGATATCCTGCACAGTAAATGTAGATGTTGCAAACATGAAAAGCATTTATTTACCTGATGACGATGAAGAACTGGACACTGATCGAATAGCCTCTATGCCATGAACTAGTTTAATTTGCTCCGGAGGTCGAACTACACCTGATATAATATCAGGATTCCACTCATTACCATCTGATAAATGATCTAGAAAGTGAGAAAAGTAAACACATTGAGTCACAAAAAGGCAAGGTGTGCACAGCAGTGTTTGCAGAGGGACATAAACGAAAACAGACGGCTTGTGTGCCTACTTGTTACTACACATGTATCACTCAGCAAGTCAATACAAGAGGAAATCCTCAAGGAAAATGTTTAAATCAATAAATTATTATTACATTGTTTTCAGTGAAACTACATTTTTTGTCACTCTCTGTCATACATGTAGTCCTGATTCAGTTGCCGGGCTTCTGTAGGATGAACCAACTAGGACTATTGCTACTACTACATATACATGTACCATGTACTGCATGTAGGATGCCAGCCTTTGGAGGCTACACCCACCCCCCACTCCACCATTGTGTGGTATTGCATCTCACACAAGAACAACAGAGCGACCTTGAAAAGTGCTCAACCCTGGACCCACTCCGCACAGAGCTGAACATGCTAACCATTAGGTCACTGCATCTGATTTCACAATGAAAGATTTCCATTCACAAATTAAAATTGCAAATTGCAAACCTTTCTGTGAGTTAAAAGCGTCATTGTTATTATTTTCTTCAACTCCTCTCCATCTGTTTATGTCTGCCTCCTTTTTTTCACTCCCTCTGGGCATGGTGGCGTAAGACAACACTTCATTTGAGGATGACGGCTTGAATGTTGCCTTGGTGACATGACTGGGTCTGCCTGTGTTTATGTCGTCAGTTGTTTTTGACACAGACGATGTGAAAAAACTATCACTTGTTGAGTTGGGTTCTGGGGATGAAGCAGGTTTTCTGCAAGAGCAAAGTTTGCAATGAAACTAGAAATTCTAAAAATAACAAATTTGTCAGGATTTCCATGAAACATGACTTAATCCAACTGTTTTCAAACTGTCAATCCACTTGTTTTTACAATAGTTAAACCTAGAGCTATTTGGAACTCTCTGGACAGGGAAACAAAAAAATAGTTTGAAATACAACAATACATAACGTAGCAGGAGTTCAACATAGCTGATAACAGGGAATTTGAAATAACTGAGTTCAAATTAGTGGGGTCCAGCAATACTTGTATGTAAAAGAAACATTCTATTTTCAAAGTTGCATGTACATGTATGTACCACCTTGCTAAGGCCAAAATCAATAATCTCTTGCCCTGCTGTTAATAGTGTTAAGTTTTCTATCTGCAGAACTCTACACTTGTGAGGATGTGTGAGTTGCCCTTACTACTCATGACAGAGATTTCAATGTATTCCTACTGCAGAGTACATACCCTGAATACCATACTGCTCTTACAGCTGCAATAAGTAAGTAAAGACACAAACTAAGGTACAGTAAGTAATCTCTTTGTAAAGAAAACAAAACCTCCGTGAGGTTAAATAAATTTTTTAAAACAATAACAATTCCACAGTCCCTGCAGCTTACACTCAATTGAAATAAACCTGGTTACTATTTTTAGAATTTCCAAAGAAAACAACCAAGGCATTTAATTATAATTTAGCAACTTTCTTTTATCTCAAAGTCACGTACTAACTGATTGGTAACTAATTCTAGCTCTAATAATCATTTCTCATGGGTATCTTGGAGATATACAAGCACATGTAGCTAGCCCAATGAATTAGATCCCTAACAAAATTAATTTAAAGCTCCCTTCATGATGAAAATTCAACAACACATAATGTAGCAGGAGTTCAAAATAGCTGATAATACATGACTGAAGGAAAAATCCCAAGGAAATGGTTTTGAAATAACAGGGAATTCGAAATAACAGAGTTCGAATTATCTTTTATTTTTCACTTTTCCCTGAGTTACGAGCTCCGATATTACTAATTTAACAGTCAGTTATTCAGAAACAGGAAAAAGTACGCCCCAGAATTCTTTTGTAATCAAAGTGCCTATTGTGTGCTCTCACAGTTGTTTTCTTACATTACAATAGCTTATATTCTCAACTTAGTCACAAGGCATTTCTTGGTTCATGCTGGCAATGTCATTGTCTTACACTTGGGAGGCACTTGATCAATAAGTATTTTTTCCTAGGTGGGACATAATTTTTCACACACCATTGATTCTGAAATACTGCTATTACCTTAAATAACAATTTTGAAATAAAAATTACTGCAGCTGTACTAAAACAATGCAGGAGTGACAAATAAAGAGTGACTGAGGTCCCAATGTTAAAATGTTTTAAATTTTTTCATCACTAATTGTCATACATTTTGCATTAAGGGAGTTCTGAGAATATGTTTAGTACATTTTATTTTGATCGGGTCACCTGTTTACTTGTTGTTCAACAGACATTGCAGCTTATGTACAACTCTTCAGCATCCATTATAAGCAAAAAAAAAAATCGACAAATTACACTGTCTTTGTACCTTAATACCAGAGAAGGTAGTGACAACTGTTGCATTTGTAATTCTACATGTAGCTATTTCATAGAATAAACAGTAACGAAAACATATAAAATTATAACATAGAACCTTTATTTACAATACATGAACCTGTACATGTGCCGAGTAGAAAGTGACAAAATGCATTATAAGCTACAGCAAATTGCTAGTCAAAGAATAAAATTTACCATAGTGTTAATATATGGTGATGTCCAGAGATTATAAAACCAATGAAGATTGTACAAGTGGAAATGTACACAGTTACATGTTCATACATGTACATGCAACACCAGATTTTCAGAACTACAGCAAGTTTTTTACATTGAAATTTAATATAAGTCTATACAATGAAATCAAGACTGATAAGAGTAAATTACTGTATAATAAGACATTTCAAAAGTTAATAATGAAATTATAAGATACATCTGGCATTTAAACTAAGTTAAATTGCAAAAAAAAAACTTAATAGGGAAATTTTTGTCAAGATAAGCCCAACATACCTGTTTTGTATTGTGATATTAATTATTAGCAAGCTACTGAAACATACATGACAGTTCATATGATATTTATCATGGGAACTACTGACATCTATGAGACATTGTAAACAATGTTGTTTACAACAATAAATTGGGTAGAGCAAAGAAAAACAGAAAAGACATTGAAATAAGTGTTGTCTTTTTTGGTTTTTCAGGTTAAATAAAGATCTTATATAAAAAGAAGTGATAAACAATCCCTTCAAGCATGAAATGTCATGTGCAAATGATGATGAAAAAACTAGAAATACATTATTTACAGGCAGTCATGCCAGTTTGTCTAGGACATGGAAAACACTGAGAGCAAGATGCTCTGAAAAACGTTTCACATGATAAAAAATAAATTAATGCATTAAATTAAAAGTAGTCTAACAAAAACCTTCAACACATACTATATACATGCATATATTCATAAATATATTTTCATCATTTGATTTGTTCTTTGAAAAAAGCTAAATACAGTACATGTCAGTCAAGCATTTTCAAAAAATGATTACTGAATAAACTTTGTAATATTAAAAAATTGGAAAACCAAAATGCATTGTCCTTTCAAGATTTATAATCATGTTACTCATGGAATGGCTATACATGTAACTTGTTAACCTACACTACGATCACTTCTGCCCTAGAAAGGCTACACTTTTCCTGTACATCTTTAAAAATATACAAACAAATCATGCACATAAATTTAAGAGCTGAGATTGATATGAAATGAACAGTTTCAAGCACAGATGATCACACATCAAAATCTACAGTTTTTACTGTACAAGTGCAAGATAATAAATGAAAATTGTGTTTTTTTTTTAATACTAGGCTTGAGGTTAAAGTGGAATGAGACAAGACCATGTGCAGGCTGACAGAAGTATGGATTGAAGAGTGATCTTTTTCATGTACATTATTCTGATCTTGCTTTATTGCCACACTTCAGCATAAACCAAAGTGATCAATTATGTATGCCAGTATAAGGGATCCAAATGAAGCAATAATTATTGCTGAATAGAAACTCTTATTAGAAGAGTACTATCCCAAACAAAGGGCTCTAAAGAGACAAACTCTTACTGTATAATGAGAATAGAATAAGATCAAGACAAACTATAGCTACGCCACAAGTCATGATAATTATTAGTCATTTCATCCGTAAATTTAAACAAATGTGTTACCTGCTGAAAGTAAAAGTTGCTTTTGAAACAACTTTCACTTCACTAGCCATGATATATAAGAAACTATTTCCTTGGGAAGTGTGATTCTCATGGGAAAGGACAGATAACAAAGCCAGATATCACCATGTTGAAATCAGCATTCCAGTTGAACACATCTTACCGAGCCTGTAATACAATAACTAGGTCTCTCCAATGACACACTAAAACAAACACATGCCTTAAAAGGAACACCTTCATTAATAATCAATTAACATGTCCATTTCACTGAGACTTGTGAAAGGTCACAGGATGTTTTGAACAAGCAAAATTCAAATGCACTTTTCTTCCAAAATTTAGTTTCAATTATATACTAGTAAGTTACAAAAAGATGAAAGTTACTTTCGACACTGAGAAAAATAACAAAGAACACATTTACACATGAATGCAGAGACATGAGCTATATATAAAAATAATTTATGATAATAACATTTCTCAGTGACAGATTGGAAATGTGACCAAAGAACATGTTAATGGATCATGTCAACTAAATGGATGATCTCAAATTCAAATTGATCTCCATTGCAAAACTCTTCCTAAAACAGCTTACAGAAAGTATAATCTGCTTCACAGTGCTTATTATAATTTAAACCAATTACAAACACTATTTAACAAGTGATGCGTCTTGAATTTTCAAAACAATGATCATATTTCGCTTCTAAGAAAATTGAAATGCAGATGATCACCAAGGTGCTGAGTGGTTTGACATAAAAATAAGATATCATGAGTTCGACATAAATTTTAGGCACACGTAAATGAAAGAAAAGAATCCCATACTATGCTTTGGGTTTTTTTAAAATGACTAGTCAATAAGTAAACATAAAAAACTGCATAAAAACATGGTCATTTCTTTTACAAAGAAAGATACTAACTTAAAAAGAATAAGGAATTAACGAGTATACATTTACTATGTACGGTGCATGAACAGTGTGCATTTGTATTTATTAAATTTTAGGTGATTGATCTAGTTCATAGAAAAGTTATGCTCCCTGCCTAACAATTTTGGATTGATTTAATTCCATGTTCTAGTCATGAATAACTTATTATAAAGAATTTGAAAGTATTTTTTTGAACACTTTGGCCTGTTTTTAAATGGAATGATTGACAATAATCATGGTATTTTGTGATAAATAATTCTGAAACCATTTGCTGAAAGTTGTGAGTTTACAGCGCTTTTAATTTGTTCTTTCAGTTTGTATTTTTGTTGCACATTTAAGATAAAAGCCAAAGAAAATAATCATATGGTTATAAAAATTTCAAACCAAAGGCAATTAATTATTATTTCAGCCATGTTCAAAACTATATACATTTACAAATATGAGAGGAATCACATTTTCTTCTGTGAATTTGTTTGCTTTGCTTGTGTTCGCATCTATCATTCTTCTTAGTTATTTTTTCTACAAACAGGACTAGAGAGAGGGTCAGGAAAAGTAGGAATTTTTAACAAACCCTCAATGCTTTCTGTGCATACATGTAAGCATAATAAACAGAAGAAACACATTCATTTACTCATACTCTATTCATTTACTCATACTCTACTTCCCTGCCTGTTAGGGTAAAACCGGAACACTTTTTAATTGATTTCTCAATTAGCGCACAAGAGATCTTTCCAAACCTGTCATTTCTCAGACGTTCATGACGTACTTTTTAAAATGCAGTCAGCTGTGACAAGTCCACTTAGTCGGCAAAGATCAATAAACAAAGCTAATGCATGAAAATATTTTCACTTCAGTTTAACTGACAGCTTAGGACACTGTTGCCTGCATGACTGACTGCTTACTTTTATTCCCCTCCTTGTGTCTTTAATTTAATGAAATCATTTCTTTCCATGGCATTCTGTTCAGCCTTGATTAAGTCTCTTCAAACTCTTTACTTCAAGGTTCCTGTATGCCTGACTCCCACCCCACCACGTTTAAAGCATTCCAACCCCCTCCCTGCACGGTACAAACAACCAAGTGTCTTTTTCGACTCACCGGCACAGGATCAGTTTTAACATGGATCCAGTCCTCTTAATACTGTTAAGAGCATCACTGTGCGTCCAATCTTCACAATTAGCACTGTTGATTGATCTTACTAGCAATCCTTCCACAATTCCAGCCATTGCCGCTTTACTGTTTGGTGTCACCTATGGCATTGATAACAGTAATGTTTAATTATTGATAATAGTAATAATAATCTGCAGTCAAATTATATTTACTATGCAAAACAGCAATTAAAAATAAAATAATGTGAGCACAGGGTTGAATTTGTAATCAATAAAATCCTTTAACTTCAGTAAAATAAAATCAACCCTATGTAATTTTAAACAGCTGCAAACACCTTAGGGTCACAGGTCTCGAGTTGGAAGAGAGTAAGGCAGCTGTCACTTCAGAAGGAGAATTTATGAGGCCTTGCAAATTCTGTGCCAGTCCCCAATGCTCAATAGGGACCGTGGATTTGAACCACCAACCCTATATGGTGATGTTTTGACAAATGACTTGGTTCACCCAAACACACTTGACAAATAGATTCCTGTCATATTCACTTGAGAAAGACGCTGTGACAGTCGAAAGCTTGTGATCACTAAAACATTGACTCTGCTTCAGTATCTTGTTTCTTATTATGTCTACAGCTACAGAGTCGGGAAACAATATGTATCTTTACTCGATATTTATTAGAGGTTATTTTCAACTTTTAATTACCTCCTTCCGTGATCATACCCTAAATAATCAAAACCTGTGAGCTTGAAAAAAATTAAACAATAATCACTTGACATTTTTGGAGCTTCATAATAACTGACAAGTACTGACCTTATAGTAACGAATATTCCACCAAAAATATTGATTTTGCAGGGAAAAATTTGCAGCACCTTAATTTTTTTTCCAGTTGGAAAAAGCAAACAGTCATACTGCACGTCTGTTAATTATCGGGGGCAAAGGGTTTCTGGCCAAAACCAAAGTTCAGATGCCAAAGTTATTTGATTACAAGGGGGCAAAATGTTCATGTACAGCATCACTAGCTAAAGTTTTCAAAAACATGATTATCCAACCTTCAAGGATTTAGCCTTATGCAGAAATTTGAATACCGGTGATTAAAATTTCAACTCATTACTGTGGTAATGATACCATGACAAACCAAAATCACAGCATAATTTCAGTCACATATTTTTCATGATCCTTAAACGCAAGCACATGCACAAGCAGTATCACAAGAAAGTAAGAAGACTAAACTTATTAGGAATAAAAAACAATTTAAGACTCTTTAAATAATTCGGTTTGTGGTAAGACCCAACAATACATTATCATAAAATATGAATTGAAAGAAAATACCCATGCCTTAAGTTTCGAACATAAACAAAACAAACTGGATATTCATGAAATATGCTGCTACAAAAAATAAATTTGCTTCGTGAAAATAAACTTCTGTATCTTTATTTGCTTTGTACTCGGGCAGTGATATTGTCCATGGCAAATAATGGTAAATTCTTTTAGCACAGCTAAAACAAGACCGTTCACTAATAAATATTTTGTTCCTTATTTACGAATCTCTCTAGGTTGGTATTGAATACAAAGTATGTTATCCGTACGTATTAACATTCCTTCGAGTTATTAAGCATAAAAACATTTTTTGGGGGGTGTGCTTCTGTGTCTAGCTTCATCTCAAAAGCAGTAATTTCGACATTTGACAACTGCAAGCAGCATTCCCCAAAATTAGAACTCGACATTTTTTAAGAATCATTTTCCACTAAATAATTCTAATTAGAATTTAAGGATTTCATGAGCTGTACTAGCAGTAGAGAAACCGATACTGTATAAATAATGTCGTGATATTAAGCTCCGTCGTGGATCAGCGATTCAAACCACAAGCATTAATTTAATTTCACAACCCCAGCACGTAAACTATCAACGGAAATATACAAGTTAATGATTTGATTGGAATTTGCAACGGACAATTTCAGATCATACAAAGGAATTATCCCATATAGTTTCACATTAATTCTGGTTTGGCTATTCCATTTCTCTCAGCACAATAATATGATGACATAAACGCACGCACCAATTAAGCTAGAAGATAAAAATAAAATGTCCCCGAAGCTAGTAATCGACTACCCGAATAATTAAAATTCTAACAACAAAACTTAGAGACTGTCACCAATGCCACAAAAAAGTAAAGTTAAAATCGCAATTACTCGGAATTGGTGGAAACGATTTGCTGAAATTTCTGTAAACGCTAGAAGCGATCATACCAAACCGCCAGTCTAAAAGCTATCGAATATCCTTCACAACTTTGAAATTCCAATAGCACTGTTCACGAGATTCTTACGAACTGAGGTATAAACGGCTTTGATTTTAACGCAACAATTTAACAGTTTACCAACCATTTCATATAAAATGTTGCACTACCAATTGGACGAGCAAACTTGCAAATAACCGTAGTTTATAATGAACCTGAAGGCAAGTATCCATATAGTTTACGTTGTCGTGCAAACTACAAAGCAGTCATCTTGCAAGCTATTCGCCCGTAAAATTGAGATGACATGCAATCCATGATGGTAATTCAAGACAACTAACCTTTGCAATTCTCAAAGGTGCTCCAAACTCCTTCCCTCCTTGCAATCTAAAGCCCCAAGGAGCACCGCCACTCAGCACTACTTCGTAAACCTCAGAAGACGCCATTATCACTCGAATAGCAACAGATTACCCATGATCCTGCTCATACCGGCTTGACTAGCGAGGGTCAAGCGCCACTTACCATATAAGGACAGTTTGGCGAAAAGCAAGGGGAGTGTAAATATGACGAGAACACTCTCGCCACCCCAACTTGCCATTTCCCCCACTGGAAAGTAACTATCTACCATTGATTTCTACATTATAAGACTAATTCGCCCAACTCTAAGCCTGAGAATGCCTTGACAGATCCAAATCGTGAACAGCTACAGTGACCTCGGACCCGCGGTCTCGGATTGATATGCCACTAAGGCGGGACCGCTTTGAAGAGACATGTGCGTCGAAGCTGTCTTTCTCTCACCGTAAACAACCGAAGAGAAGTTGATATATGTGCGAATTTAAGTTAGATTAAGCAACATGAAAGTTAGATTTCCATTTTTGTTGACAAAATGATTAAAATAACACTGATGAGAACGGGGAAAGATAAAGCTTTGTGATTTGTTGACACACAGCTTCAAGTGTTGTCCCGTTATTCACGGGAGATTTATAAAATCCTCTTATATACTGATCATGATTTGACGATAAGGAACACTGATAAGGCAATTTTTT
>Ga0126339_10002091_pt1 | contig 14135 bp, 7 predicted proteins | sample OrbTmetagenome_2_FD_92532 | JGI IMG/M metagenome (GOLD analysis project Ga0126339, IMG submission 92532) | Coral microbial communities from Petempiche,Puerto Morelos, Mexico - Orbicella T R C metagenome | ecosystem: Host-associated > Invertebrates > Cnidaria > Coral | place: Petempiche,Puerto... | reverse complement strand
ATATATATATATATATATATATATATATATATATATATATATAACCAAAAAATGGAGTGAAATTCTCATCTACTACAAAGTGCTCAATAGCTGAACTAGAGCGGGAATAACAGTAAAAACAGAAGAGCTAGGTTATATGGTCAAAACGATGAAACAGAAATCAAAAATTCAAAGCTCAAAACAAATTCTCGTTTATCCTGGGTTAGCTTAATCGGCCTTTGAACAACCCGACCCAGAAGATTAAGCTCCACCTTAAGTCCTGGCTAAGTCTATATATTTTATAGTAGTATAGCGTAAATCATTTTACCTCTGCGTCTACAAATGTGAACCAAGGCGCAAATAACCTGACCGGAACTCTGAGATCTCCAGCAACAGCAGACCTAGTGCATGCGATGAGATCTTTACATTGACGCTCTGACCAAAAATGAAGGCACTCCTCTTTCTTGCAACCAGATATCTTGTGTTTGAGACAATGGTTTACGGATCCCTGCGTACAGACTGGACAGGATATTAACAACTCATAAGCCATGTTCTTCAGCCAATTAAACTCCTTGCGCATGCATTCAAGCATCAGACCTAGCTGTCGGTGCACGATGCGAGCGGCGTTTATTTGACAGGAGTCGTGGCCTGGTTTTGAAGATGCATGTATCCCACTATCTTCCATGAGGACATTAACTTCAATGAAAGAGGAATGGCAAAGCAGTGTTGCAGAACAGCCTTCAGCTGGGTAGCTGTGGAATCTTGCAAAGTTTCGATGTAACTCTGGTTCCGATTGGCAAAGCCATTCCTTAGTGCTCCACTGAAAGAACATAAGCACCAGACGAGGAAATAAGCCAGGGGGCACTGGTCCAGATTCAAACTTCACAAAAAGCGATGGTACGCCTGTAGATGCAATTAGCTTAGCGACACCCTCTTTTGGTGGGTACAGCAGCGTAGAAGGTACAAGATATTCTCCGGATGACGGCAGCGGACAGAGTAAGCAGAGTTTCTCCATAATGGCGATGAGACTCTTCCAGGTGTCTCGGCCATCAAACAAGGGGCGCCACACATGCCGTAAGAGTTCCTTGTTCAAAACTCCCGTTGTCTCAAGCTTTCGCCACAATTTCATGAATTTCCTCTCCCTTCTCTCTTGAGGCGTAATGGTGAGAACCTTCATGAAAACATTTATCAACCACTGTAGATCCAAGATCACCATTTTGTTTAACTCTGGAGTGTCATCAAAGTGAATTAGGATTCCCTTGTCATGTAAGAAGTTCAATAATGCCATAAACTGTTCTTCACTGGAAATTTCGCATATGTCAAATGCAATATTTCTCGAATCGTCAAGCGAAATCCACTTGCAACCATTTCCAGCAATCTCGGCAACAGCCTTCTCATACATCAACCACTTGATTGGAATCACCTCTTTCATTTGCGGCAGTTCTTTAGCAACGTGAAGAATCTCGTTTTTCAGGCCGGTGACTTCTGGACATTCTTGTTCACTTCCTGACTTCGTGTTGTCAACCGCAAAGAAACGTTTACCATGGAGGTTTGTCTGTAATGACCCAATGATCTCTCGAGCTAGCTCTTCAGGCGGTACACTTTTGTAAGGTTTGTCAGCGTGAGTGCAAACAAGGAACACCGTAGGCAACCTCTCTGGTAACATCTCAGATGCAGGCATCTCCTTGGATTCTTCACCTGGTGAAACCAGACCAGAAACTAGAAACATCCATTTGTCCAGATAATCCTTGTTACTCCTTTCACCGACGGTTTCTTTTGGATCTTGACTTGCGTTGTAAACCAAACAATAAATTCCTCGTGTTGTAAGGAATAGCGGATGGGTGGCGGAATAGGCTGATTCATCACCAAAATCCCACAAAACTGAATGGATTTCTTCTTTGTCTTTGCCATTGTCAATAATTGTTCGGCGTTCTGAAACCGCTGATTGCTTTTTTTCCTCCACTTTCCAAATCTCTGTTAACACTTTGCAATAGGAAGCATTCATCTCAATCCCTGTGGTGCTGGGTTCCTCTGGATCAAACCTTTCTCCTCTCAATGACCTTCTTAAACTGGTTTTTCCCGACTGACCTTGCCCGATCAACATGATTGGCAGTCGTTTTATACCGGCTTTTCCTTCTACAAGGGCTTTCTGGTAAGTCTGGATGGCCGCAGGCCCCCGAGCAAAAACCTCTTGGGGTGCTATTAGGAAAGAAAAACGCAAACTTAAATGGCGGTCTCTGTAAAAGCGGTGCACTTCAATTCGGCTCAGAATATGTAACGACTATAGATTTTGGAAATATGTCAAAATCGTCGTCTCTTGTGTCAAAATATTATTATGTTTTTTTTAGAGCTCGCAACAATCAAAGCCGCCGAAGGCCTTATTCTGAGTATGACTGGAGTGAGAATGACCAAAATTGACTAGCTCGCTGCTCAGAAACTACTAAGCGGTACAAAAATTATGATTTTGTTTTAGCTTAAAAATCAATGTCTGGAAATATCGAGAATCGCAGGCCCGCTTAAAAGGGCCGAATATCCTGATATTTTGCGTGAAGAACACTTTTAAGGAGCTATCATCCAATATGCTATTGTCACTTTCTAAAGCTTTATAGTTTTTGAGAAATTCGAAAAAGTCCAATTTGTGCTTGAATCATCAACTATGCATAAATTAATTTTTTGAGCCCTTTAAGGAACCATTTGCTTGATATGGATCATTTTATTTAAGCATTTTTCTCCCTGACTTTGGAAAGGACTGTTATTCTTTCATCAGTAGTTCATTTTGATTTGAATTAAACACTGCATTTGCTCTGAAACAGATTTGGAGCTGTTATAGTTCTCAATACAAACACTGCTCAGACAAAGTGTTGGTTTTCACATTTCGAGTGCAAATTTGGTCTATAGGTGGCAATTGTTCTATTTGTATCGTCAGGCATTTGCCGACACTGCAGAAATAGTGTTTTCGAAAACCCAGTTTACCTTCTGCTAGCAGGCTAAATATATCGTCCGGTTTATCCCGTTCACTGGGCTGCTCAGACTGTTCACCTTCTCCTTCACTCAGTGGTTCAGACTGCTCTCCTTCTTGTTCACATGGTTTCTCAGACTGCTCTCCTTCCGGCTCCCTCTGCTGCTTAACCTTTTTATCTTAGCAAATCATTTAGAAAAGAAACAAGCAAGTAATTAAAATCACACGCACAGACGCTAAAAGTTTAATTGGAATCAACTCTTAAATTGTTTAACAGAAGAAAATGATACTGTTTTATTGCGTCGTACAGTCAAAAGTCAAATTCCCCAGCTAAGCTCTATGCAAAATGTTGATAAAGCGCCATGGACAATTAGTGGAAAATGGCGCTATATAAATGTATATTTATTTATTTATTTATTTATTTATTATAAAAAAAGACACCGAGTAGCTTAATTGAGTGAAAAAAAAAATAAGTATCAATGACAAAAAGGCAGTTTAATTTCATCAAAATGAACTTTATCCTTAAAGTCTTTCCAGCTCAGTTAAGAATACCAATATACTGGATTTACAAGCTAGCTTTATGCAGTTGGGTAATTAGAAATTTTCCGAAAGATATTACCAAGCATTGTCTGCGCATTTTCCGCCTGCTAAAGTTCTAGTCAAGTACTAGTCAAATGCGGCTCATGAATAAAATGCGCGGAGAACTTCTTAATTTATGTGTAACATGTCTTGACAAGTAATAGTTATGACGAAACTGAAGAATGATCATCGCAGTAAATTTTCCAATTTAAGCAACTAGAAAGAAGAAGCGGAAAATCTATTTTCTGCTGCAAGTTTGATACCCGTAAACTTCCTATTTATCTACCGGACTTCTACAAAGAGTGCCTCGATGCGTGGTCTTATGTAAGTACATCAAACGTTGTTTCTTATGACGATGTTGTTAATCAAACAATATGGAACAATATGTTTATCCTTATTGAGAACAAGTAGTGTTATATAAAACACCTGGTTGTCCATGGAATTGTTAAAATAGGAGATTTGATATCCGACAATGGTAGGTTTCTCGAAAGTGAAAAATTATTACAAGCTCGACTCTCTCCTGTCCACTTTTTTAAATTAATGGGCATCGTTAATTCTATTCTTAATGAATGGAAGCTTATCATCAAACAAAGTCAGCAACATATTTGTCCCCCCTCGAAGGACACGTTTCAGATTAACATAGAAAACGCTACGGTAAATGTTTTGAAAGTTACTTCGAAAATGCTTTACAATGACTTTAAACGCAAAAAGCAAATGGCGCCTTCTGCTCAAAAGAAAATAAACCTAAAATATCCAAATCTTTCTCTGGAATGGAAAGAAATTTACTCTCCTCCGTTTACGGTCACACATGATACAAAAATTAGGGAATTTCAGTACAAACTGCTACATAACATTGTTTTTACAAATGTAAAATGATTCAGATTTAAAACGATTGACTCTCCACTTTGCGCCTTTTGTCAAACAGAAGTCGAATCCCTTGAGCATTTATTCTTTCATTGTGATGTAACAAAATCTTTCTGGTAGTTGCTTTGTTCCCTGATTTCTGAAAAAAAAAGGTAATCTCAACATCCTTAACGCTAGAAAATCTTATCTTTGGAGTATTCAATGTCGCAGAGGACTTTCATATTCTAAGCCATATCATTTTATTAGCTAAATATTATATTTATAACTGTAAATTAAATATCATACATTCTTCTCTATATGTCTTCATAGTTAAGGTCAAAGCAACTTGTCAGATTGAACAGAAAATTGCAGCTACCAGCAATAAATTGGTAAAACATTATAAAAAATGGAACAAATTGCTACCTTGCTTGCTAATTGCTTTGCTAATTTAGTTTATGTTTTGTGATGATGTATGTAGAGATCTATTTACTTTGTAATAGGCTTCTTTACCTCCCTTTTCCTTCTTTTTTTTTTTTGTGTGTCCCTTTTTAATGCAAAATTGTATAAGTAGCATTATAGTATCTCTTTGCTTGTCCCTTGCACAACTTACAAATAAAAAACAATAAAATACAAAAACAAATCATTTAGAAACCAGCTTTTCAAAGGTTGGTATCTAGATCGCAGTTATTAGATACAGCAGCAACCCATCACTCTACAAATTAATAATATAGAATATGTTAATTACTGTGTCTATAAATGTTTACATTACAATTCCTACCCCAGGAATCTTAAGGATTTTTTTACAGTGCGTTCTACGGTCTACTCTCGTAAAGGAACTGATATATTCTCACTGTGTAAACCTGCTCCCACTTCTTATGGTCTTCACTCGTTTTAAGTATTTCGCATGCAAAACTTGTACTTGGAGCTCTCTATTTGAGAACATTAGGACTGAGCCTACTTTCGCTGCTTTCAAAAGCCTCATGAAAACAGTAGTCTCCTTTCAGGCATGATTGTTCATTACTACAGACCCTTTTCATAAGTGGCTGCCAATTTAAAATTCTCTTGAATGCGTTTGAACTAGCCTTACTAACCTCGTTTCAGTGTAAAAATTCTTCTGAATCACCAACTTCAAAATGAGGTTGGCAAGGCTAATTTTAATGGTTGCAGGGGGATTTATAATTGGCCGCCGTTTATGGAAGTGGTCTATACTGGTCTTTTAAAGATAAACTTTTATAATGTAGATAAACGTAATAGTTAATAGTAGTTCTCATTGTCTTTATAGTTACAATGTTACTTTTAACGAAGATATTAGCTTCTTAAGCTACTCTGTAAATTTCAGATAATTTAAGTCATGATGTATATATGGAACGCAAATTTTAATCAATGATTTCATTATTTTCTTACATAGCCATAGCTACTAATTTCAACTTGAGCAATTCGAATGTTTAGTTACAGAACATCTCAGCATGGTTATGTAATAACCGAATCTATTTTGATCCATTGGACATTTGTTTCACAGTTATACATCATTTCCACACCACGCAAGGTGATTGAAAGTAAAAATAAAAAAAATTAAAATAAGAAATAAAAATAAAAAAAAAATTAAAAAATGTGACGAAAACTCATTCGAGCAAGACAAATAAACAAGCAGTTCTGAATTCAGACCGAAAATAGTCTACTTCATGCTTAAAAGTTCAGATCTCGTCGTCTGAATAAGTGATAGAAGGCCTTTCTTCTGTGGTTGAGGCTGAGAATTTACATTGTCTTTGAAGAAGGAATTTGAGGGTGCATCCTGTGTAATTCTGCGATGGATTTCTTTTGAGTTGTGAAACTCCCTCGAGTCCACGATGCTCAGTGGATAGTACGTTTTCCTTTTAAATACCGTTTAGTGACATGATTTTAAGGGAGTCTAGCTCGCCATCATTTCCGTTTCTTTTTGTGATCTCGGCGTAGGACTCAATACTCAGGACAGCGCCATATGTTTCAATATATTTTAAAGATGGTGGGACTGCACCAGGAAGACGTTCGTTCATTCACTGTTAGGTGGAGCGAGCTTATTTTGACTATGTTTATTCACAGTGACAGAGTTGGGCTCTTGTATTGCTACGTTTGAAACTACCGGAAACGTGGAAACATCTACCTTCTTGAGATGGCTCTGAATTTGCTGTTGTGTGGTTTACGTCTGTTTACGTTTTGCTGGACTCGGTATTATACGGATCTTAAGGAGATGTTGAAGAAAAATCGCCAAAATGTTCGTCAAAACGGACAATGAAAGTTGCAAACTTCCCTTAAAGTAGGTCTTCTGCCTGAAGGAGCTCATAATCGGCATTCGGAAACTGTAATTAATTAAATTCGTCAATTGTTTTAAAAAAAGAAAATCCAACGACAACAAAGTTTTGCCAATAATAGTTGCAGAATTCGCCACACAATGGCTTTTTGTCTTTCATTTTCCTGAAATTTTAAAGGTTACTTTAAACTAACCTTGAAATCTGATTGGTTATTTTGTTTTACGGCCCCATTCTCATTAGCTGAGCAAAAGATGTGATTTGGAGAATAAATCGCACTGCTGAGAGCCAATCAGATTGCGAGGATAACCAGTGATTTCAAAATGGATACACCTGTCGAAACTCGAATAATCAAGTTTTACACAAGTTTTCAAGGAAAAAACATTGCTTTGTTTTAGAAATATTCAATTCAACCCTTTTCTTCGTAGGTTTTACTTCTCAGCTCCCTTGGCATCGAACGAAAAAAAGAAAAAAAAAACTGTCATCAGCCATTTTGTTGGCCAGCGATACACCGATGTACTTAAACCACAAGTCGAGGTATATAAGAAAGAAAGTGCCGAAGATAAGTTGAATTCCGCGAGACAAGATCGAATTCGAAGATGTCAGAAACGGAAATAATTTTCCGTTCAACCGTAGAGATTCGACGTACCGCGAAGCTGCGATTCCTAAAATCTGTTGTTCAGCACTGAAAATGGCGGCTTTGTGAATCGATTAGAAGACATCTACAGCTGTCAGCTTGCCTGCGAAATATTTAATATGGATGTCAATCGAGATTTCTTTCAGCACCGAAAGCGAGCGAGCCCCCTACAAGTCATATTTCCATATCACCTTCAGGGCGGAGATGTTTCCCGTTCGACGATCAGCTGAAAATGAGCTCGAGCGAAAATTTCTCCAGGCACGCTTTGCGAGTCGTGTCTAACCGCTTGACGACCACCCAAAATGTCAAACCTAGGTAATTGCTTACGGAAGGTGGTTGCTTACGAGAGCTGTGACAATGGTAGCTACATAGACTTACTGTATGTTTTAAATGTTTCATTCATGCGGAAATTCAATTGCGAGAAAAAAAGTCCTGGTGTTCCCATTGAGAAATTTCCGTCTCTTGCACTACCTAGGCATGCAAAATGGTTAGAACACCTTATTGTCTAATTTACACGCTATAATCTATAAAGTGGTCGCGTACGGGAGGTTAATAAAAAAACAAAATTTCAAACTTTTAACTCTAAAAGTGGTCGCAGTCGCTCACGAGAGGTGGTCGCTTACAAGAGGTTCCAAATATAGTGATTTGACTTGGAAACTAATAATAATTATAATAACAATAGCAATGACAACGACAACGACAATGACAATGACAATGACGATGATAATGATGATGATAATGATAATGATAATGATAATGATAAAGATAATAATAATAATTTATTAATTTATATTGCGCTTGTCAATATACAATGATCAAAGCGCGTTACAATATTAAAAAAAACATACTAAATATGTACATACACTAAATTTAACAATAACAAAGTCATTTAAGCGCTAAAGGCTAAAAGCTAACTTGAAAAGATATGTTTTAAGACAAGATTTAAAAGTTAATATGTAAAATTAATTTAAGCGCGAAAGGCTCAAAGCTAACTTGAAAAGATATATTTTAAGAGAAGATTTAAAATTTAATATGTAGATGTAGCCAAACCTAAAAGCGGAGCTCCAGGGCCGGTTGGTTCAAAGCCCGATTAAGATAAACCAGGTAAAGCGAGAATTTTGATTTTAGTTTTGTAACTTTGCAGTGAAGTTTTCTGCATATTGTTTGGCCTTCTGTTTTTAGAGTTTGAATAATCTCAAAATACACAAAATAAGAATAGTGAAAAACATTTGTATACAAGAAATATTTATACTTCTGTTAACTCTTAAGGTCGGCACACGCATGGGGACTAGTCCCTGCAACAAGTCTCGAGGACAAGTCCCATCGTGTGAACTGGCCATTTTTGCTTCAAAACCTAGTCGCAAGGACCAAAGTTGGTCCCTGCGACTAGTTCCACGATTTCAAACCATTTTGAATTTTTGGGACAAGACCCTGCGACCTGTGCCCCAAAACGCTTAGTGTAAACTGTTCGCGGGACAAGTCCCTGCGACCAGTCCCTTCACGTAAACTCTTCAGGGGACTTGTTGCCGGGACTAGTCGCGGGGTCTAGTCCCCTCGTGTGTGTCGTACTTTAATCCTGGGATAGCGTTAACCGGCTTCCGAACAACCCGGCCCCGTTTACAACAAGTTAACCTGACATGAACCCGCAATCCAATAGAAAACCAGCTCTTGGGAAGTGGTCATCTACAAAAAAAACACGTGACCTTGATGAGCTCTAAACTTGAGCCCATTTTCCCTGCTGGATGTAATAGAGGAGTGCCTGAATTAGAGCGCAGTGGTATTTTGGAAAACTGGTCGCCGAGGAGAGGTGGTTGCTTAATTCAAGAGGTGTCGCAACCGGAGGTTCGACTGTATCTAACACGCTGGCTGACCAGTCACAGTTTTTAACCACTGCATTTGAACTTTCTCTTCTCCATTGATTTAGAAAAAGATACATATTGAGGGAAAATGGTCAGAAAAGAAGTAGCGAATATTTCTCGGTTTCATCTGTGAAATTTTTCGGCGATTTTGGATCGTAAAACTGCCGTTCATGACTTAATGGCCCGTCGTAAGTTAGGATAAGTGAAGTCGTCTTCTCACGCAGATTTCTACGGGACTTTGCCATCTATATCTAACGCCATTTCGTAGGTATGATTTAAATTACTGCTTACATATGTGATACACAATGTCAAAGAATAATTTTTGTTATGAAACATGTCGAATTACGTTCATAAAGATGACTGCGAAAACGAAGCTCTCGCTCTGTCGTCTAAAAATGGCGCCATTGGTCAAAATGCCCTTTATAGTTTTTCGTATAGCGCGCTTAATTTTCATGGGCTAAACTAGCCATTTGGATATAGTATACCCATAGCACGGCTCTTTCTTTAGAATCTTTTATTTATCGAGAGATTCGTATACTAGAAGAGTTATGACCCTCTAAAATCAGTTAAAATTTCACATGTAAATTAAATTGCGATAGTATTTTCAAACCGGCCAGGAAGTGGACAATACGTTTTTAGTTCAAGATGAATTTTGGCTCAGAGGAAGGATCAAAGTGTAAATTACGAACGTTGTGAATATCAAATCGAGGCAAGCTCCCTTCTGTCTGAAAACGGTCTGATCAAAATGCGGAATTTGCATATTCCATTGGCCATCTTGGTTGATTGAGCGGTATTTACTGACTTTCCTAGATTTCACAAAAATGTGAACTTGCTAATACTTGGTAGTTCACCAAAAGTTTCGTTTGACGCAATAAAAGGAAATTAGAATTTCCGACCTGTAGTCAGATTCTCCATATTTACAGGCAGTGGCTGTTAATTTCACTTGTATTTTCAAATTTTTCCAAATTTCTAATTTTGTGAAACTTTGAAAATACGCGTGAAATAATCCTTAATATTGCCCTTAGGCCCATGAGATTACATATACAAGACATTAAAAAGATCACATAATTGTACTTCCATGCATTTTACAACTTAAAGATAAAAAAAAGCTTAGTCACATATTCAGGTTTACACAGCAACGATTCATTAGCTATCAAAAAATAAAATGTATACTACATTGAACAAATAACTGTTTTCAAGAAAATCGGTTCATATTGAGTTTCAGCAAGATCACAAGTCCACATGTTTTCCTTGCCACCACTACATTGTCTTTGAATAAAAGTATTTTGAATTTTATTATTAAAGAAAAAGTCAAGGTTCATTACTTCTTCTTCTTTCCTGATAACGTTCTCAGGACATAGCCTTTTGACTTTAATAGACTTTTTTCGATATATTAAAATTCAGCTTGGCAGTGAGGCATAAACAAAGGAAATTGACTGATCATGTTTATGTTGACTTTTTTTTCTTCACTCACTATCAAGCTGAATTATAATATATCGAAAGTGGCCTATTGGCTGTCAATTTCTATAGCACTGCAGTCTTTACGACGGAGTCTGCGAAGACAGTAGTAAATGGCATACCGAAATCACCGAAGCTATCCAGTTCAAGGGAAGCACAGCTGAAAACAATTCTTATTTAAAGTAAGTGAGAAGAGACAAATATTATTTGAATTGAGATCATGATGCCGTTGAACTATTAGACGCCATTCTTTGGCGTCGTAATTTAAGCGACAAGGGACGGACCATCAGAAAATTAAAGTGATGGGGCGTTGGAAAAAAAAAAAAGAAAAGAAAAAAAAAGTTGTGTAAGGGAGGGTACGGAAAAAGAAAAGTCCTGGAAAGAAAAATTAAAGAAAAAAAATCCTTCAATGGTAAATTGCACTGTCGGGCTTACAAACCGTACATGCCTGAACGGCACCTTGGCAGACACCTTATCCTGTAGTTTTAATTTCTTGGTCCTGGTGGAGTCCCTGTTCACCTGGTTTTAATTTCTCTACAATTAGGAAAATGGACATTTTTCCCTTTCAAGGCTGATACATTTTGTGCCCAGCAACCTCATCATGGACACTTCTACCCAAACACTCTTGCAGAAAAACCCTTACCCATACCATGTCTTGAGAACCTCGAAATATTGGAGTGATTTCACAACTGACATGCATAGATGACGATTGCGGACACAGACGTGCACACCCATGGTGAACCGTAACAGGTCCCCTAGGATGGCCGCTAAGATCAACGTTGGACAAATGTTGTAAACAAAGACAATCATGGATGTGTTAACACAACCGATGCGTTTAGTCATTATGGGCTGTTTCAATCTATTTTAGGTTTCTGACAAAGTAAACGATGCATTATCATTCAAGTCCAATCAATACATTAAATTTATCGGCTGAAAATCGTGGAAAACGCACCAATTTGCTTCAACTTGAAACATTTTGGCGGGGCATGCCCTCCGAACCCCCTAGTGGAATAGGCTCTTAGGCCCCTTATTGTTACTGGACGGCTACTCACACAATTCTACTTAAGAGCTTGATTCACTGCATGCCAAGGATTAATTTTATTACAAGAATAATCAATCAATAAAATTGATATTTCCCTAAACATCAAACCAAAAATGCAATGCAGCCCCATTTTAGGCAAAAGCACTTGGATGTGTCTGATACTTGGTCATGTTTCCCCCGGAGTGTAATTTTGACAGGGAAACAAAACGAGTGTAGGAATTATCAAAATATATATATTTCTTAAAAGTCGAGTGTCAAGATAAGATCGCGGGAGAGGCGCGGTGGCAGAGCAAGGTAGAAGACGTGTTTTTGGTCGCTCTGTTAGAAGTTTTATAAATATGTGAATTTTAATTTTAAATTCAGCGCTCCGTATACTGACAAAATGAATGAAGAACTCAAGAAAGCCGCTTTAAACACCGAAGAAAGGTGTATTCCGCGCAAGCGACCGCGAGAAAATACTGGTTCTCAAACGGACGAAGACTGTGTTTCAGGCCATTGCTGCGATGCCTCGGCAAGTACAACTAAATTAGAGGCCAAGATCAATAAACTACTATAATTGTTCACGGAAATGGAATCTCTGAAAGTCCGTTTAACAGAGGAAAAAAGACGAAACCAAACAGCTAAAGAAGGCCGCTGAGTACACGGGAAAGGAGCTAACAGACTTAAAAACCTGTGTAGCCAACATGTGCTCTCAAACAGCGAGTGATACCGAAGAGATGCAGAACCTCAACATGGAGATCCAACAGTTGAAATGCCGCAACATCAAATTGGAGGCGTGCACTAGAAGGGAGAGTATAAAGATCTACAACCTCCAGGAAACTGAAGATGAGACACCACGTGAAACAGAAGATTTGGTTCATTTAAAGATGAAGGAGAAAATGAAAATTTCAAGTGATGATATGAATGAGATTAGACGAACGAGTACATCTCTTGCCGACGCGGCGTAACCCGCGGAGGTCCACGAATACAAGGCCTGTTATTGCTAAATAGGCCCTTTGCAGGATCCAGTCACATGGTACGGAATTCATTACGCTGGGACGCAAGTTAGGCAGTGGGACTTCCAAAACAAAGGGAGGTCGGGCTGGACTGGGACGAGTTCCTTTGTTTTGGAAGTCACAACGCGTAACTTGCGTTCCACAACAATTAATTCCATACCATGTGACCGGATCGTGCGAAGAGTCCATTCAGATTTTATCAAGATAAGGAGTTCGCTTGGTCAAAAGTTAAAAAAAAATTGAAAGGCACTAAAATTGGAATTTCGCATGACTACCTTAAAGAAATCCAGCGATTCAGGCGAAATTGTACCCGTAGCTAAAAAAAAGCTAAGGAAGAAGAACAATCAGCTTTCTTCAAGGTAGTACAAATTGATCATCAACGGTCAAGTATTTAATGGGATTGAAACTGAAAATTTTCCTCACTACGGGTTAATTATGAATAGCACATAAGCTTTAGTATATGGGGGGCTGTTGGGACTAAATGCACGTCAGACAAACAATTTGCGTATTTATGTTACTTGTTTATTTAGGATGGTTTTGTTTTACTTTGCCATTCTCTGATTACTAATGCATGTAGGATTATAGCTGCTTGTATGCATCGAGCAGCATTGGTGAATCAACGTAAAGGGCATAAGCAATAAAAAAAGAAGAAAAATGTTCACTTGGTCCAGGAAACTTAAAGCTGACATTTTTTTTTTTTTTTTGCAAGAAACCCATTCAAAAATAAAAGAAATACTCAATGAAAGAATGAATGGGGTGCAGAGATTATAGCACATCATGGTAGCTCAAACGCAAGTGGATTTGCTATTCTGATTTAAAATGGTTTTGATTGTACCAACCATCAAAAGATCCTGAACCCTTTGGGGAGCTTCATTGTTTTTAAAGTTGATATTAAAGACAAAACATATGTTTTAATAAATATATATGCACCAAACAGGTGCATATATATTTGTATGAGGGCCACTGGTTTTTCAGTTATTACTGTTGAGTGCTACCCTAAAAAAAATAAAGTTTATTATCATTATTATTATTATTATTATTATTATAAACAAGGACAAAGATTTCTTCTCGTTTTTCAATCATTTGTTTACAACGTTACCAAGAGAAAACTTAGATTCGGAAGATAATATCAGTATAGGAGGCGATTTCAATTGCACATTAACCAAGAGATAAAAAGAAAAGGAGGTATACTTGTTCAAAGAAAATCAGTTACTGACTGCATTGATTGCTTACAAAACCAACTCGATCTGGTTAATATCTGGAGAATCAAAAACCCAGACACAAGGAGTTTTACCTGGAGTCGAAAATCTCCAAGAATCTTTTGCGGTCTTGATTATTCGTTGTCGTGTCTTTTGTATGCGTGTCGACCGAAAATGTTTTAAAAACGCCTGCTAGCACGTGAATTCGAATAATTGACAAGTCAAATGAACATCCATCGAATAGAATATCAATAGAATCCGACTGATGTGATAAGTTTCGCCTGCACGTGACATTTTGTT